>Ga0208682_1000116_pt1 | contig 24115 bp, 22 predicted proteins | sample Colrivmeta156802_FD_187687 | JGI IMG/M metagenome (GOLD analysis project Ga0208682, IMG submission 187687) | Estuarine microbial communities from the Columbia River estuary - metaG 1568-02 (SPAdes) (version 2) | ecosystem: Environmental > Aquatic > Marine > Intertidal zone > Estuary | place...
GCATTGGCCGACAAATGCACGCGGTCTCCTAGCATCTGCCAAGAGATTCGTCCGTCAGTTTGCAAAATACTGAGGATTTGCTTGTCAATCTTATCTAACACCACTGTTTCAGTTGCCATAGTGCCTATTATGCCAGTAAATCGGCGGTTTCGGCGGTCAATTTGCCGTCAGAATAGAGCTATGCATAACGAAGCAACCTGGACTTGGATCCTGCTGGGATTCGAATTTGTCGGTATCTCCGGCATGTGGCTGGTTGGCGCCCGCAAATGGTGGGGCTGGGGCATGGTCTTGTGCGGTTCAGCTCCGTGGCTGGTGTACGCAATTGTGTTTAACAAGCCTGGCTTTATTGCCATGAGCTGTATCTGGATTACGACTCACAGTCGCAACATGATCGTGTGGCGTAAAAACGCTCAGCAACCACCGGCAACGGCAGGAATAATGGACACGGTTTCACCTGCTGGCACCTTTGTGTTCAGCCCATCGAGGTAACGAACATCGTCATCTGACACGAAGATGTTCACAAACTTGTGCAGGTTGCCTGCATCGTCGAACAAGCGGTCAGAGAAGCCTGCGTGAATAGCGTTCAGCGCTGCAAGTACTTCTGCGAGCGTGTTGCCTTCAACTGAAACGGTTGATGCGCCACCGGAAAGTGGACGAAGTGTGGTGGGAATGCGAATGGTTACGGCCATGAATTAAACACTACCGCCAAGGTCGGGAATTCGTTACACCGTTCTCCATGAAACGTATTCGGCAAGCGTGATCAATTCGTCACGCACCGACTGTGCAAACGGCACATTGTGCACGGCAGCAATGGCCTCATCGGTGAGGCGAGTAATCACCACTTCAAGTTCGTCGAGCGCGCCCGTTTCGCGAATCACTTCTTGCACGCGAGCAATTTGCTCAGGTGTTAAATCTTGATTGCCCACCAGTTGTAGTTCTTTCAACTGCGCAGCATTCGCACGTGCTGTCGCTATCGCCATCAGCGGCGTTGGCTTGCCTTCGCGCAGGTCGTCGCCCACTGGTTTGCCAGTTATTGCGGTGTCGCCGAACGCGCCAAGTACGTCGTCGCGCATTTGAAATGCATCACCAAGTGGCAAACCATACGTGGACAGCACCGGAATCAATTCGTCTCCGCGTGTTGGTGCAGCAAGCAATGCGCCTAAGTGCAGCGGTCGTTCAATGGTGTACTTACCACTCTTATAGCGACAAATACGTTCTGCCTTTTCACGACGACGTTCGTTCATTGCCGAACCCAACATGTCGAGGTATTGGCCAAAGTTCAATTCAATTCGCAGCTCATTCCAAATGGTCCACGCTTGTGGCGATGCATTGCGCATCAACTGGTCGGAATACACATACGCCAAGTCGCCCACCAAAATGGCAACGCCGTCACCAAACCTGCGCGACTCTCCTGCCAACTTAATTGCACCATGACTGGCTTCAAACTTTGCATTGGTTGTTGGTTCACCGCGGCGGGTGAGCGAACCGTCCATTACGTCGTCGTGAAACAACGCAAACGCATGCAGCAGTTCAAGTGCGGCACCAGCATCAATGACTAATTCATCAGTCGGGTCACCACCAGCACCAACGAAACCCCAGAAACAAAACGCAGGTCGCAAACGCTTGCCACCGGCAAGCACAAGCCGCCCAATTTCATCAATTGGTGGAACAAGGTCAGCATCCACCTTCGCCCAACGTTCGCGCTCTGCGGCAAGCAGTGCCTCTAGGCGTGTGTCTACACGCGAAGCAACATCAAGGAGAGATTGTGGCGCGGCGTGCACGGGTTCAGGTTAGGGGGTCAATTAAGCGTTATTTAGTCGGCGTCAATTTGTGCAACAACTTCTTCTATACGCAGTTTTGCATTACCAATACGGTCTCGGCACAGCTCAATCAGTTCCGAAGCGCGCTTTACATGTTCGGCAAGCACGTCCACGTCAACGTCATTGCTTTCCAGTTCGTCCAGAATGGACTCCAGTTCGCCAATTGCCTCGGCGTAACCCGTGGTCTCATCTACTGCTTTTGCTGCTTTTTTTGTTGCCATTTGCCTTCGCCTTCTTTATGAATTGACCGTACTTGAAATAGTTCCGTCAGATAACTGGGTGGTCAGCTGCTCGCCCGACGAAACTTGCACAGCACTGCGCAAGGTTCTGCCTTGTGCGTCACGAGTAATACTCCAGCCACGCGCCATAGTGTTCACGGGGTCGAGCAAGCGCAACCTGTCACTTGCGCCTTTCAACGATTGCGCCGCCAAGTTCAATACGTCCATTGGTCGCCTACGTATACGATCAAGCGAACGCACCAGTTCGTGTTCTGCGCTTTGCAGTAACTCACTTGCAGTTGCTGCAATTTGTGCCCACGCTTCTTCGGTCGACTGCACAAACGCATTCACCACTTCGGCAACACCTGCTGCACACGCCGTTGGAGTTTTAAACGCCCGGTGCGCAACTTCGTCGGCGATGCTGAAATCTATTTCGTGACCGATTCCCGTGAACACGGGCTTTGAACATTTACCGATTGCCGTTGCAATTTCTTCGGTATCAAATGCCAACAGGTCGGTTTTTGATCCACCACCGCGCACCAACATGATCAGGTCAATGTCGTCGCGTTTGGCCGCTTGCTTCATTGCGGCAACAACAGTTGGCGCGGCGTCTTCGCCTTGCACACGCACGTCGTACACAAACACTTCGAAGCCAATGCCCGATGCCTCAAGTTCGTGCAGAGTGTCGGCGTGTGCAGCACTACCGATACTGGTGAGCAATGCGATGCGCAACGGCACCACCGGCAACTTCACTCGCTTGTTGGCTTCGTACAGACCAGCGAGTTTCAACTTCTGCACAATTTCGTCGCGCTGGCCAGCCAAATCGCCAAGCGTGAATCGTGGGTCAATATTGGACACCTTGAAACTGAACGAGCCGCGCTCGGCGTACAAGTCGCCGGTACCAAACAAGCGAACCTTGATTCCGTCCGCAAGCGTCAGTCGGTGTTTTTCGAGCAATGGCTTCAATCGCTTGAGGTTGAACTCCCAGATAGCAACGTTCACTGAGGCCTTTTTGCCATCGGTTCGTTCCACAACATTGAAATAGGTGTGCTTGGTGCGGTTATTGAAACCTTCAATTTCACCCTGAATCCACACACCTTCGCCCATGGTGCTCTTCAACACATTGTTCACTACATCGATGTATTGACTAACCGACAGCGTGATTTCTTCGTCGCTCACAATTATCCCTGTAGTGCTGTGCCACCAGCACGAACTTGTGCAGCATAAAAACCGTCACGAGTCATCAGTTCTTCGTGTGTTCCTTGCTCCACCACCACTCCCTCATCTAACACCACAATTCTGTCGGCGTCGCGAATAGTAGACAGACGGTGTGCAATCACAATGGACGTGCGGTTATGCATGGCGTTATCCAATGCATCTTGAACAAGCGCTTCGCTCTCGTTGTCGAGGTGGCTGGTTGCTTCGTCCAAAATCATGACTGCAGGGTTCTTCAACAGCAATCGAGCAATAGCCAAACGTTGTTTTTCGCCGCCCGACAATCGATAGCCACGTTCGCCGACCACCGTGTTGTAACCATCGGAAAGACCTGCAACCACGTCATGAATGTGTGCGGCGGTGCATGCAGCAACCATTTCAGCTTCTGTTGCACTTGGCTTTGCGTACAACAAGTTTTCTTTAATGGTTTCATGAAACATGTGCGGGTCTTGGCTCACCACTCCAATAGACGCACGCAATGAATTCAGTGTGAGGTCTCGAACATCATGGCCGTCAATACGCACAGCGCCAGAGGTGACGTCATAAAGACGCGCAACTAAGCCAGCAAGTGTGGTTTTTCCAGCACCGCTGGTGCCAACAATGGCAATGGTTTCGCCCGACTTAATACTCAAACTCACACCGCGCAACACGTCGGTGTCGGGGTCTGTTCCGCTCATCACGCCGCTTGCTTCAAGTGAGGCAATAGACACCGATGCGCCAGGTGGGTAGCGGAACACCACGTTGTCGAAATCAATATTTCCGCGTGCATTTTCCAGTTCAACAGCACCTGGCCTGTCGGCAATAGCCACCGGAGCATCAAGTACTTCAAACACTCGTTCAAAGCTGACCAGTGCAGTCATTACTTCAAGACGTGCGTTCGTTAAACCAGTAAGCGGTTGATAGATGCGTTGAACAAACGTGGCCATGGCAACGAGTGTGCCAATGGTGATTCCACCAGAAACCACCATGAATGCACCAATGCCATAAATAGCCACCGCTCCGAGTGCACCAACCAAACCAAGCGCCACGAAAAACACGCGTCCATACATTGCCGACGTAATACCAATGTCACGCACGCGCGATGCACGACCACTAAATGCACCAACTTCGTCTTTGTGACGGCCAAACAACTTCACTAGCAGAGCACCCGACACATTGAAGCGCTCGGTCATTTGCGTATTCATGCCGGCGTTCAAGCCCATTTGTTCGCGTGAAATCTCTTGCAACCGCACTCCAACTCGCCGTGCAGGAATAATGAACACCGGCAACACCACAAGTGACAACACCGTAAGGCGCCATTCAAGTGTGAGCATTGCTGCAAGCGTGGTTCCCAACACCACCACGTTTGACACCACGCTGCCAAGCGTTCCCGTGACGGCAGTTTGCGCTCCAACCACGTCGTTATTCAAACGACTAATCAGTGCACCTGTTTGCGTGCGCGTAAAGAACGCGATTGGCATGTTTTGCACTTTGTCAAACAGGGCCACTCGTAGGTCGTAAATCAAACCTTCACCGATGCGAGCCGAATACCAGCGTTGAATAATTTGCAAAAACGCATCCAAAATTGCTGCAGTAACCAAAATGATGGTGAGCCACACAATGCGGCGCTTATCCGCTTCTGGAATTGCCTGGTCAACAATGGTGCGAAACAACAGAGGGGGCACAAGTGCGGCTACTGCGGCAACCAAGATAGAAATCAGAAAGCCAACAATGGACCACCTATACGGCTTGGCAAATTGCGCTACTCGCTTCATGGAAGACCCGCGAACTTTTACTCCCTCGATGGCTTTTGCATCGCCGGGAAGCATTCCATGTGGGCCCATTCGCATGCTGTCAGGCTAAGCCTGTAACACCTAAACGCATGGGCTCTCGTAGGCTGGCGCAATGACATTTCGCCCCTTCGCCATTGCAGCAACGCTTGCCCTCACCTTTTCTGGATGTGGCAACTCGTCCTCATCGAGCAACACCGCAGAGAATCCGCTTAACACCACAACAGATTTCATTGTGAATCCCATTGAGTGGAAACCTTGCGATGGCAGCGCAAACACCGAAGTGGAATGCGGAAATATTGAAGTGCCGTTTGACTATGCAGACCCAGATCAAGGTTCGTTTGTTCTCTTCGTAAAAAAGCACAACGCAGCGAGCCCTGCGGACCGCATCGGCTCAATGATGGTAAACCCAGGTGGACCAGGTTTTGGCGGTAGTTCGCTAGCCGATGATGCGCAGTATTACTTCAGCCAAGACCTCATCGATCATTTCGACATCATTGCGTGGGATCCACGTGGCACCGGTGAATCAACACCGTCTGTTGATTGCGTAGACACCTTTGATGAATACTTTGCTTTAGATTCACCACCTGAAACCTCGGAAGAAAAGCAAGCACTCATTGATGCATCGCAAGCATTTAACGACAAGTGTGTAGAAAACTCTGGCACGATCCTTCCGTACATCAGTACACAGGCAAGTGCACAAGACATCAACAGTTTGCGCTTGGCGCTTGGCGAAGAAAAGGTCTCGTACTTTGGCTTTTCCTATGGTTCTGAACTTGGGACAACATGGGCAACCATGTTTCCTGAAACAGTTCGCGCGATTGTTGTCGACGGCGCCGTAGACCCAAATGCGTCGTCTATCGAAGAAGGCATGAATCAAGCCAAGGGTTTTGAAGGTCAGCTCTCTACGTTTCTAAAACAGTGCAGTGCAAAGACCACCTGTGAATTTCACAACGGAGGTAGCGCCGAAGCAGCATTTGACAAGCTGGTGCTTGATATTGATGCGGAGCCATTAGAAGTGTCGAAGGAGCGCACACCAGTAACTCAAGGCGTGTTGTTTACTGCCGTTGCCCAAGCAATGTACTCCGACTACTACTGGCCGCAACTGAGTGAAGCTCTCAGTGCTGCGCAAAAAGGTGATGGCAGCGGAATTTTGCAATTGTACGACGACTACTACCAACGCAAAGGAGATGGAACGTATGGCAATGAACTTGAAGCATTCCTTGCCATCTCATGCCTCGATGACCCGGGTGCTTCCAGCGTTGAAGATGTTGACTCACATATTGAAGACTTCATTACTGCAGCACCAAGACTTGGTGGAAACTTTGCCTACGGCTACTCGTGTGCATTGTGGCCAGTTAAGCAAGCAGCAAAAGTCACCATCACAGGCAAAGGTGCAGGCCCAATTGTTGTGGTGGGCACTACTGGCGACGCTGCCACACCGCTTGACTCAACTCGCAAGATGGCACAAAGTCTTGAAAAGGGAATTCTTATCGTTGTTGATGCAAATCAGCACACGGGGTACGGAGCAAACAATTGTGTAGTTAAAGCAGTTGATGACTACTTAATTGAACTCACTATTCCCACAAATGAAACAACCTGTAAGGGTTAGGTGTTTAGGCGAGACTCACCAGGTCGAGCCACTCATTGCTGAAGTAATCCACCTGGCCATCAGGCAGTAACAACACCTTTGTTGGAGCAAGCTGCTCAACAAATTCGGTGTCGTGGCTAACCAAGATGATTGCACCTTTCCAGTTGGAAAGCGCATCGGCAACCGACTGTCTGCTTGGTGGGTCAAGGTTGTTCGTGGGTTCGTCTAACAGCAACAAGTTGTTCCGACCAACCATCAACATGGCCAATGCCAACTTAGTTTTTTCTCCACCCGAGAGTGTTGCCGACTCTTGAAACACTTTTGAACCCGACAAACCAAACATGCCCAACATGCCACGCAATTGTGACTCGGTGAGGCCCAGCGAAACAGGAGCGACTCTGCGCATGTGGTCAATTAGTGAAGCTTGCGGGTCGAGATTGTCGTGTTCCTGCGCGTAATAACCAGCATTCACCTGGTAGCCAAATTCAAATGATCCAGAGTCGGGCATCATTTCCTTCGCCAACATGCGCAACAACGTGGTCTTGCCCGCGCCATTCAAACCCAATACCAACAAGCGCTCACCCTTACCTAAATCAAAATTCACCTTGTCAAAAATTGCTGGGCCGCTGAACTTCTTTGACAGCCCCTTTGCTTCAATCACCGTCATTCCGCAATGTGGCGGATCGGGAAAGCGAACTTTCAACACACGGTCGCCTTCGGACACTTCAACCTTTGTCTGTTCAATACGTGCAATGCGTTTTTCAATGCTGTGCGCCATTGCTGCTTTTGTTGCCTTCGCACCGAATCTGTCAACCACGCCTTGCAAACGATCAATTTCTTTTTGCTGCGTTGCAGCTTTCTTTGCGAGTCGCGCTTCATCTGCTGCGCGTGACGACTTGTATTGCGTATACGTACCGCGATACTCAATCAATTCACCTACAGAGTCTTCTTGCGGCCTGTCCAAATGCAACACGCGAGTAATCGCTTCATCTAACAAGTCCAAGTCGTGGCTAATTACCAACAATGCTCCGCGATAGTCGCGCATAAATCCCAGCAACCATGTCTTCGCATCTACGTCCAAGTGGTTTGTTGGTTCGTCCAACAACAACATGTCGCTACCCGCAAACAAAATTCGCGTGAGCTCAACACGCCTGCGCTCACCACCCGACAACACGTGAATTGGCAAGTTCAAACGATCAGGCTTTAGGCCCAAGCCAGCAGCAATTGAACGTGCTTCGCTCTCAGCCGCATAGCCGCCCTTTGAAGCAAAATCGTCTTCAGCCTTGCTGAACTTGGCAATGTTCTGTGTGCTTGGCGACTCTTCCATAGTCAGTCGCAACTTTTCAATCCGCGTCAACTCTTCATCAATATTGCGACCAGAAAGAATGTGTGAAATCGCCGAGTGCTGTTCGCGCGAACCTGGAATCTTTGGGTCTTGCGGCAAATAGCCAAACGCACCCTTGCGCAGAATCTTTCCGCCATGGGGCTCAACTGCGCCCCCGAGCACTTTGAACAAACTCGTTTTCCCTGCGCCGTTGCGGCCAACGATGCCCACTTTGTCTCGTGGCATGACAGAAAACGATGCGTTTTCTACAACGAGTCGGCCACCAACTTCAACAGAAATACCCTGAACTTGGAGCACCCATTCAGAGTGTCACGGCATACGCCTACACACAACCCGCAATTCAATGAATACACGGATTTACATGGCGGAAGGGGGGGGATTTGAACCCCCGAGAGGCTTGCACCCCTGACGGTTTTCGAGACCGTTCCATTCGTCCACTCTGGCACCCTTCCGTTTTGGAAGGCTATCGGCGCTAGTTGCCTGCTCGTTTGAGTTCGAAAAAGTTCTTCAACAACGCTGCAGATTCGTTTTGGAGCACGCCATTTATCACCACTGGGTTGTGGTTTATACGCGGGTCGGCGCACACGTTGTACAAACTTGATGTTGCACCACCCTTTAGGTCTGCTGCACCAAAAACCAAAGTGTGAATGCGGGCATTGATCAACGCGCCTGCGCACATAATGCATGGCTCCAATGTCACTACCAATGTGCACTCATCTAAATGCCATGTTCCTAACACGGCTGCAGCATCGCGCAGTGCAAGTACTTCTGCATGTGCAGTTGGATCATTCAATACTTCGCGCTCATTATGTCGTGCCGCAATAATTTCATTTTTATGTAAGACCACTGCACCAACCGGCACGTCGCCTGATGAAGCTGCCAATTCGGCGTGATCGAGCGCAACCCGCATTGCGGTTTCGTACGCAGTATTCATGGCGGAGGAGGTGGGATTCGAACCCACGGAGACTTGCGCCTCACACGCTTTCCAAGCGTGCCGATTCGGCCGCTCTCGCACCCCTCCCGGGATTGTGTGACGAAGGTTATCGCCACACCATGAATGCTTACTCAGCGATATCGTGGCTTCACGCTTCCGTCGAGTGAGGTGGCGGTCGGGTCCTGTGCAACGGACGCCCGAGAATCAGGTCAGGGTCGGAAGACAGCAGCCTTCATCGGAAACGTCTGAGTGCCGCAGACCACCTGGCCGTCACTTCAGTCGGCGGAGGCGCTCTACCAATTGTGGGGCGCCAAGTTTTTCTGCCACTGTTGCGAACCGCTCTGTTGGACCGCTCCACTTCCAGTCACTGATTTCACCGACTTCAACATCTTGCACCAAAGTTGCGAGAGTTTTAAACAGTTGCGCATCTGCTCTATTTGTTCGCAGGGTTGTTGCAAGTTTTTCAGCCCCACGAACAGTGACTCCGTCACTTACCCACTGTTCATGATTGTCAGGAATGTTGTCGATGGATCCGTACTGTGCAAGCACCGTTGACGCACTTTTTGCACCCCAACCTTGCAGGCCAGGGAATCCGTCAGCAGAGTCACCGACTAAACCCAAGTAGTCGGCAATAGAACTTGGACAAATGCCAAACTTTTCCTTCACTGAGTCTTCATCAATGATCACGTTGTTGCGGCGGTCCATTTGCACCACCCGTTTGCCTTGCACAACTTGGCCCAAGTCTTTATCGGGCGTAAGCACAAACACTTTGTGCACGGTGTGGTCTTCGCATGCCACACGCACAGCCGAAGCCAGCGCATCGTCTGCTTCGTATTTCTCCATTGCCCATACCGTTACGCCAAGTGCGCGAAGGGCGTCTTCCAAGATAGGGATCTGTTCAAGGAGAACTGGCTCCATGCCTTCGCTGGTTTTGTAACCGCTATACAAATCATTGCGGAAACTTTCAATGACATGGTCGGTGGCAACACCAATGTGGGTTGCGCCGTCTTGCAACAACTGAATGGTGGAAGTGAGTACGCCAATGGTGCCGGCAAATGGTGGTGGCTGCGAATGTTTCGAGGCTTGGCCGTAGTGCTGCCGGTACAGCTCGTAAGTTCCGTCTACTAAATGCACATGCATGGTGCGAACCTACACGCCGAACAACACGACAACCATGGTGCCGATACATATATATGGTCCAAATGCAATGCGGGTGTTGCGATTTGCTTTGCGGCTTATCAATAGGAGCAACGCAACAAAGCCACCAATGATGAAGCCAAGTGCCAGACCTTGAAATACATAGGCAACGCCGAGATAACCAAGGAACATGGCGAGCACTGCGGCAAGGCGAACATCTCCGGCGCCAATGCCACGACGTGATGCAAGTGACAGCGTCATGACAGTAAGCAGTGTTGCTATGAACGACAATGCCATAACCCCAATTTTGCCCGGTTGGTTGTTAGCAATTGCAGCAATGGATAAGAGTGGCCCGCCGAGGAATGCTGCCCGCATGGTGACACTGCGGGTAAGGCGATGTGTGTTGAAATCGATGAGTGATTGTTCAATACACATTGCGCACATGAGGCCGTAGGCAAATAGTTCCCACGAAAACTCGAATTGGTTGAGTAGTTGAATTGCAATTACTGCTCCGAGTAATCCAACTACAAATACGGGAAGTGCACTCAGTGAGCCAAGTTCGTTAATGGTGCGTTGCGCGCGGCGTGCTCGGCGTGTACCGACGATGAAACCAATGATTACTGCAATTGCTAATGCAAATGAATTGATGGGTTACTCCTGCACCAATTCGATCAGTGTTCCGAAACTGCCCTTTGGATGCATGAATGCAACGGTGGTGCCGCGGCTGCCTGGGCGCGGGGCTTTATCAATTGCTGTTGCACCAGCGGCAATCATTGCTGCAAGAGCTTCGGCGCAATTGTTTACGCGATAACCGATGTGGTGCAAGCCTTCGCCGCGCTTTTCAATTGCTTTGGCAACTGGCGAGTCTGGCCTAGTTGGGGTAAGCAACTGAATGTAGCTTTCTGCCACTTTCAGCAAAGCTTCTTCAACACCATCTGACTCCACTACTTCGCGGTGGTCAACAGTTGCGCCGAAGGCATTTTGGTAATAGGCGATGGCGGCTTCGAGGTCTTTTACAGCAATGGCAATATGGTCAATTTCGGTGAGCAACATGATTAGTCCTTAGCTTCTGCGGAAATGACGAAGGTTCTTTTCGCCAACCTTTTCACGCAACTCTGGGTTATTAATTCCCATGCCTTCGCGCGGGGCCATGCACAACACACCAATTTTTCCTTCGTGCATGTTCTTATGCACTTGGTACGCGGCGTCACCGGTTTGGTTCAAGTCGAATACCTGTGACAACACTGGGTGAATCATGCCCTTTTGAATGAGTCGGTTGGCTTCCCATGCTTCGCGATAGTTAGCAAAATGTGAGCCAACAAGTTTCTTCAAGCGCATCCAGAAGTAGCGGTTGTCGAATTCCATCATGTAGCCACTTGTTGCTGCACACGTTGCCACGGTGCCACCCTTCTTGGCTACATACATTGATGCGGCAAAGGTTGAACGACCCGGGTGTTCGAACACAATGTCTGGATCTTCGCCAACGAGTGCGCGAATGTCGCCACCGAAACGTTTCCATTCTTTTTCATCGTGCGTATTTTCGTCTTTCCAGAATTGGTAGTTACCTGCACGACGATCGATGATTGCTTCAACGCCCATGCCACGAAGAATTTCTGCTTTGTCGGCTGAACTGACCACACCAATAGGAATGCCGCCGCCATTGAGTACGTATTGCGTTGCGTATGCACCAATGCCGCCAGTTGCACCCCAGATCAACACCACATCACCTTGTTTCATGTGTGCACCGTTTGGTGAAACGAGCATGCGATAGCTGGTGCTGTTGCACAACGCGTTGACTGCTGCTTCTTCCCAAGTCAGGTGCTCGGGCTTCGGCATGAGTTGGTTTGCCTTCACCACACTCAGGTCGGCAAGACCACCGAAGTTTGTTTCGTATCCCCAAATGCGCTGGTTGCTACCAAGCATGGAGTCATTGTGCGACGTTGGGTCTTGATCGTCCACGTGATTGCAATGAACGGTAATTCTGTCACCAGGTTTCCAGTTGCGAACTGCCGAACCAACTCGCAACACCACGCCCGAAGCGTCGCTGCCCATGATGTGATACGGAAGATCGTGACGCTTTGCCCATTCACTTTCGCGCGCTAGGCGTGTGAGCGCACTAAAGGTGGAAATTGGTTCGAAAATGCTGCTCCACACCGTGTTGAAGTTGATGCTGCTGGCCATGACAGCAATGAGTGCTTCGTCTGGCGCAATTTGGGGAAGGGGGACTTCTTGAATGTGCGTGCTCTTGCGCGGATCCTTGTCGGCTGAGGCAACGCCGGCAAACATTTCCTGCTCGTCCTTGCGCACCACCGCTGCCCGATACGACTCGGGGATCTGTAGGGCTTCAAATGCCTTGGTGTCGGCATTGTTTTCGATGGCTTCGAGGATGCTTTTCATGGGTTAGAGGGTAATGAATGAATACGCCTACGCTCTAGTCATGCCAGGTTCATACATCATCGCCGGAGCCCGTACACCTATTGGAAAAATGAGTGGATCTCTCGCCTCATTTTCTGCTGCAGACCTTGGCGGGTTCGCCATTGCCGCAGCGTTGCAACGCGCAGGCGTTGCGCCACACGAAGTGGAACACGTGATTATGGGCCAAGTGCTCATGGCCGGTCAGGGTCAAGTTCCTTCACGCCAAGCCGCATCGAAAGCGGGCATACCCATGAGTGTGCCAAGCATCAGCATTAACAAAGTGTGCTTGTCGGGCTTGAACTCCATTTACTTGGCAGACCAAATGATTTCTAGTGGCGAAGCCGACATTGTGATTGCAGGCGGCATGGAAAGCATGACCAATGCTCCGTACTTGGCAATGGGTGCTCGCAGTGGTTTCCGTTTCGGTGACGTGCAGTTGCTCGATGCAATTCAGCGCGACGGTTTGTGGTGCGCATTCGATGCCTGCCTCATGGGCCTTGGCACCGAACGTTACGCAGCAGGAAACATCAGCCGTGATGCGCAAGATGACTTGGCAATGAAGAGCAACCAACGTGCTGCTACTGCAATTGCAGCAGGCCGACTTGCCGATGAGATTGTTCCAATTTCCATTCCACAACGCAAGGGCGACCCGTTGGTGATTGACAGCGATGAAGGCGTGCGCGCAAGCACCACCATGGAATCACTTGGATCGTTGAAGCCAGCATTCGACAAAGACGGAACCGTTACCGCAGGTAACGCCAGCCAAATTAGTGACGCTGGTTCGGCAATTGTGATGATGTCAAAGCGTGAAGCCGAACGCCGTGGCGTGAAGCCACTTGGCGAGTTTGTTTCGTACGGAATGGTTGCCGGCCCAGACAACGCATCGTTGTTGCACCAACCAAGCCGCAGCATTATGAAAGCACTCGAGCGCGCTGGCAAAACAGTAAGCGATGTTGACCTCTTTGAAATTAACGAAGCATTCGCTGCCGTAGGCATTGCATCAATGCGCGAACTCGGAATTTCTGACGACATCGTGAACGTGAACGGTGGAGCAATTGCTCTTGGTCACCCAATTGGCATGAGCGGCAACCGACTTGCACTGACGTTGTTGCATGAACTGCAACGTCGTGGTGGCGGCATGGGTGCAGCGGCATTGTGCGGCGGTGGCGGACAAGGCGACGCCCTCATTGTTCGCACGGTGTAATGAAACTGTGTAATGAAACCGTGTAATGAAGCTGTTTCCTTCACCAAAAGCAAATAACACAGACGCACTTATTGGCGCATTCGGCGCGGCACTTGCAATGGCCATTACTTGGCTGGTGAGTGATGCACTGCTCGACAGTGTTTCGCCAATACTCGCCCTGTCCATGGGCGCTTCGGCAGTCATTTTGTTTACGATGCCAACTGCACCGGCGGCGCAACCCGTTCCAGTGATTCTTGCCCATTGTGTTGCAGCGTTTCTTGGTGTTTTGTCAGCACAAATCTTCAACAACACCGCACTTGCAGTTGGTGTTGCGGTTGGCGTACACGCCGGACTGATGGTTCGCTTTGGTTACATGCATCCACCAAGTGGTGGAACTGCGTTAACCGCAATCATTGGTGGCAGCGCGGTTACCGACCTTGGATACTCATTTATTTGGCGGCCAGTGTTGTTGAATGCTGTGCTGCTCGTAGTGCTTGCATTCGTGATTAATGCACCATTTGCATGGCGTCGCTACCCAGCGAAGTCGTAAGCAAACGTACGTAACTAGCCCTCTATTTCGCGACGACCCTCAAGTGCTCGACCAAGCGTAAGTTCGTCGGCGTATTCCAAGTCGCCACCCACCGGTAAGCCACTGGCAATACGTGTTACTCGTAAGCCGAGTGGCTTCAGCAATCGAGCCAAATACATGGCTGTCACGTCGCCTTCGGTGTTCGGGTTGGTGCACAGAATGATTTCGGTAATGCCTTCGTCGTCGAGGCGAGCAAGCAGTTCGCGAATTTTCAACTGATCGGGGCCAACACCTTCAAGTGGGTTCATTGCTCCAAGCAACACGTGATACCGACCGCGGAACTCGCCCGTTTTCTCGATTGCCACGATGTCGCGCGATTCTTCAACAACACACAACACGGTTTGATCACGCCGCGAGTCGTCGCAAATGTGACACACCGAACCTTCGGAAAAGTTGAAACACTTCTGACAGAACTGCACAAGCGCCTTTGCTTCAGTAATTGCACTTGCCAGTTTCTCTACATCGTGCGCGTCGGTCTTCAACAAGTGAAACGCAATACGCTGCGCAGACTTTGGACCGATTCCCGGTAAACGACCCAACGCGTCAATGAGCGTTTGCATTGCCGTGGTGTACGCAGAGGCCATAGTCGTAATGCCTTGCTAACTATTTCTTTTTTGCTTGATCAACAATTTGCGAACCAGGAAATGCCTTAGTCAACTGATCCATAGCCGATGGCATCGCTTTATTTGGTGCATCAACGATCTCACTGCGGTCTACTTCGTCTGAAATTTCGGTTTCTTGTACTTTTGGTCGAGCTGTGCGACCAGTTGGTGATGTGGCGTCTTTGTCGACCGTGAATTCGATGGCAAGCGTGCGACCAGTAATGGTTTCGAGTTGAGCAACAACAACAGGAATATGTTCTTGCGCCTTCTTCATGTGCATCTCGTTCGGTGCAGCAAGCGTAAGTGTGGTGTCGTTACACGATTGTGGTGTGACTGCTGAATACAACGCACGAACAAACGGCTTCAGGCCTGTAAGCACTTCTGCCCACTTTGCAACCACTTGCGAATCGGATGCCGGCTCAGTTGGTTTCGTGGGTTGTGCAGGCGTTGGTGCTGGAGCAGCAACTTTCGGTTGCGAGGCAGATGCAGGAATATTGGACTGTGGCATGCGTGCCTTGCCACCCACTTGCACTTTGCCCGTTGCAGGGTTTACCGGAACTGGTTTTGCAACTGGGCCTGTTGCATCGGCTGTGCGAACCGCACCTGCTTCTAAACGCTCAAGGCGACCAATGATTGCTGCAATATCACCACCCAAGGTTTGGTTGGTGAGTTTTACTAAAGACACCTCGAGCAACAAACGTGCATCGGGTGCATGGCGCATTTCAATAAGTGATTCGCCCAGCACTTCGATACTGCGCACCAGTGTGCTTGGGCCAAGTTTGCGTGCTTGATCGGCAACAACGGTTGCTCGTTGCTCAGGTAACTGCACAAGTTCTGGTGCCATGAGCGACAAGAAGCATTCGCGCAGGTGACGAACAATTTCTTCGGTCAGCGAACGCGGGTCGTTGCCTTGCTGAATAGAAAATGCAGTTGCAGCAAGTGCACGCGCTGGGTCTTGTTCGCTGATGGCTTCAATGAATTCATCGGACGACATTTGCTCGCCAACTTCGCCGCCACCAGCTGCAATCAGTTCAAGTGCCGACAACGTGTCGCGAGCTGAACCGCCACCTTGAACGAGTACATGTGCAATTGCGTCTTCGCTGACTTTTAAGTTGGCGTCTTTGATAACCCAACGAACATGTTCTTCAAGGTCGTGCAATGGCAGCAAATGAAACTGCAAGTGCTGTGTGCGTGAGCGAATGGTTTCGCTGACCTTCTGCGGGTCGGTAGTGGCCAACACAAACACCACATGCGGTGGTGGTTCTTCAAGAGTTTTCAGTAGCGCTGCTTCTGCTGCTTTTGACAGCATGTGCACTTCGTCCAAAATAAACACACGGTGGCGACCAGGGTTGCCAAGCGATGAACGCTCGATGAGGTCGCGCATGTTTTCGACACCGTTGTTGCTGGCCGCGTCTAGTTCTAAAACGTCGTATGAGTTACCACTGTCAATCGAGCCGCACGAATTACAAATGCCACAAGGCTCGCCTTCTTCGGGCGACTCGCAATTCAGCACCTTGGCAAGAATGCGGGCGGTTGAGGTTTTGCCCGTGCCTCGTGGGCCGGAGAATAAATAGGCCTGGCCTTCACGATGGTTAATGACCGCATTGCGTAGAGCGCGGACTACATGCTCTTGACCCTTCAATTCATCGAAGCGACGAGGGCGATAGCGACGGTAGAGCGATTGGACAGCCATTGCCTGCGAGCCTACCTACGAGGTGGTTCACGGTCAGATTTGGCTACCGTCTAGGTGACGCCATGACGAAAATCTTGCCTGATATGCGCCGTAAAGCGGTCCGCCTGGTGTGTGGCCTTGGCCTACTCGCTGCTGTCGGTGGAGCATTTGCCCCCACAGCGTTTGCGGCTACCGGAACAAATGAGGTCATTTCGTCGAACCCTGCCTCTGGCTCGACTCAGCAAGTGCCACCAAAGGCTTTGCAGTTGAACTTTAGAACTGTTGTTGAAGGCGAGTTGAAGGTGGAACTGCTCTGTGGACCAAATGCTGATATCGCAGTTGCGTTAAACCCGCCTGTAACACAAGACAACTTGGTGTTTGGTATTCCATTAACGGGACAACAACCAGAAAACGGTCAGTGCGTTATTAAGTGGAGCATCGCATCATCGAATTCTGCTGGGTCCATTTCGTTTGCATTAGCAGTCGTTCAAGACACCACTGCTGTTGCAACCGAAACAACCGTTGTTGCACCTGGTGAAACGGTGACCGCAATTGGAGAAACGGTGACCACATATTCCGGCGCTGGACGCAAAACCGGAATCGTGTTGGGCTTGTTGCGCATTGCCGAATACTTTTTTGTGTCTGCGCTGTTTGGCGGACTGATTTTGATGTTGCTTGCGTGGCCAGAAGGTACTGAATACCCGATCTGCTTGCGCTTCTTCAAATTGACATGGCTGTTATCAATCGTCACCATGTACTTAATCGTGTCCATGAATACGTTCCGTCATTCCAACGACGGTTTCGCTAGTGCGCTCAGCCCGTTTAGTTGGTTTAGTCACACAGGTGGAAGCGGTGGAGCAATCTTGATCTTGCGCTTTGTGTTGATTGCCGCAGCATTCTGGGTGGCATTTGACCCAGAGAAGATTGTTGACCCAACAACACAAGTGCCGGCACTCACCATCATCACTTTGATGATGGCAACGTATGGCCTCACACGCGTTGGCCAGAATGTTCCGTTCTTGAATTACGTATTCGGAGTTGGACATGTACTCAGTATTGGCTTGTGGCTCGGTGGAATGATTTTGCTCGTTCGCACGGTGCTTACTGGTCCTGGAGACTCCGACCTTGTGCAAGCAATGATTGGATTCACCAAGATCTCTGGTCCACTCATGATTGTTGGCGCAATAACCGGATTTATTCAGATGTTATTGCTTGATGGTTTGGCAATTTTCAGTTCTGGCCACGGTCGACTCGGAATTTTGGGCATGGTGTTTACCGCGCTTATGGTTTTTCTCGCGCTGATGTTGAAACGTTTTGTGGCTACACGGTTTGCACGCGTTGAAAACCTGACGGGGAAAATGGCGTGGCGATTGCGTCGAGTTCTGACTGCCGAAATCGTGATTGGCATTGTGGTGCTTGCACTTACATCGTGGATGATCCCCATGAAGCCGCCTCAGGCAAATGCTGCGGTCATCAAGTCGAGTGTTGCGTATGAGTTCCGAGAAGAACTACAAAACGATCGCTTCCACATTGTGTTATCAATTTCGCCAGCAACAACTGGTACTAACGCGATGCGCATTGAACTGTTAAACCCGAAGCGCGTCAACAACTTCACCATCAAGTTGATTCCACCAGACCCGGCGTTCGAAGGTATCGAGATCAATGTGCCTCTGAAGCGACGTGGTGCTGCCATTGTTGCTTACGACGGGCTGTTCAATTTGAAGGTGGCAGGCGTATGGTCAATTGAAGTAACAGGCGCCACCACCACTGGCGAATTGGTTCCGCTCGCCACCACGCTGACCGTGGTGCAGTCGGCAACTCCAGAAACCACAGTCCCCACAGAGACCACCGTCGGCGGCTGAACCCCGCTTGGGCACTAGCGTCTAGCGCGTGAGTAGCAACGCCATGGACGCCAAACTGCAAGATCTTCAGGCCCGCAAAGAACAGGCCTACAACGCCGGTTCGCCACGCTCGGTAGAGCGCCAACACGAAAAGGGCAAGCTGCTTGCTCGCGAGCGTATTACCACACTTCTCGACCCCGAGAGTTTTCACGAACTCGACCTGCTTGCTCGTCACCGTGCTCATGCTGCTGGCTTAGAAGAGCGTCCGTACACCGACGGCGTCATCACCGGATGGGGAACCATCGACGGACGCAAAGTGTTTGTGTACAGCCAAGACTTCACTGTGTTTGGCGGAGCGCTGGGCGAAGTGTTTGCAGAGAAAATTCACAAGTTGATGGACTTGGCACTGAAAGTTGGCGCACCAGTAATTGGTTTGAACGACGGAGCAGGTGCGCGAATTCAAGAAGGTGTGGTCTCGCTTGCTAGTTACGGCGGCATCTTCCATCGCAACGTGCAGGCATCGGGAGTTATCCCACAAATTTCCGTAATTCTTGGACCATGTGCTGGTGGCGCTGTGTATTCACCGGCCATGACCGACTTTATTTTCATGGTGCGCGAAACCAGCCACATGTTTATTACCGGACCAGACGTGGTAAAAACCGTGACCGGCGAAGAGGTAACGCTTGAAGAACTGGGTGGCGCAATGAGCCATGCTTCGAAGAGCGGTGTTGCAACATTTGTGAGCGCCGATGAACAATCGTGCTTGCAGGACGTTCGCTACTTGCTCAGTTTCTTGCCACAAAACAATTTGTCTGAAGTTCCTGCAAGTGACGCAACAGACGACCCAATGCGGATGTGTGAATCTTTGCGCACTATTTTGCCGGCTTCACCAAACCAGCCATACGACATGAAGAAGGTCATCGCCGAAGTCATGGACGACGGTGAGTTCTTTGAATACTTCCCACATTGGGCAAAGAGCATTGTGTGTGGATTCTCGCGTTTGAACGGCCAAGCAGTTGGCGTTGTTGGTAACCAACCAATGGTGTTGGCTGGCGTGCTTGACATTGAGAGCAGCGAAAAGGCCGCGCGTTTTGTGCGCACCTGCGATGCGTTCAACATTCCAATCGTCACATTCGTAGACGTGCCTGGTTTCCTTCCTGGAGTGGATCAGGAATACGGCGGCATTATTCGCCACGGCGCCAAGTTGCTGTACGCATATTGCGAAAGCACCGTGCCTCGCATTCAAGTCATTACACGCAAGGCGTACGGCGGCGCGTACGTGGTGATGAACTCAAAATCCATTGGTGCCGACCTTGCATACGCATGGCCAACCGCAGAACTTGCAGTTATGGGTCCACAAGGCGCAGTCGAAATTGTGTACCGTCGCGAATTGCAACAAGCAGCAGACCCTGTTGCTCGACGTGCTGAACTCGTTACCGAATACACCGAGAAGTATTCAAACCCATATGCAGCAGCCGAGCGTGGTTATGTTGACGACGTCATTGACCCAGCAGAGACTCGCATCAAGCTCATCGCTGGACTCGAAATGTTGAAGTCGAAGCGCGAAGAGTTGCCACGCCGCAAGCACGGCAACATGCCGCTGTAGGTCTGCAATGCAACACAGCATCACGCCAAACCCCACCGCCGAAGAAGCAACAGCAATTGCTGCTGGTATTGAAGCGTTGTGGCCTAAGGCTGGTCCGGCTGTTGAACGCGAACCGATGCAGACCGCATGGCGATTTAGTGGCCGCTGGTGGAATGACTCTGCTGTCACCCGACGCACACGACCTGGCTTTTAGCTTTCGCGGCAACTGCCAATGAGCGGGCCACTTTCAGACATTCGAGTACTCGATATTTCTACGGTGCTTGCCGGACCAAACTGTGCTCGCTACCTAGCCGACTTCGGCGCAGATGTCATCAAGGTTGAACGACCAGACACTGGTGACTCGCTTCGCGGCATGGCATGGCGCGACCCGCGAGATGGCAGTGGCCTGTGGTGGAAGTTGGTGAATCGCAACAAGCGCAATATTGCGCTTGACCTCAAAAACACCGATGACCGCGAACTATTTTTGCGCTTGCTTGACGAAGCAAATGTTCTCGTTGAAAACTTCCGACCGGGAACACTTGAGCGACTTGACCTGCACCCCGACACGCTGATTGCACGTAACCCAAAACTGGTTGTCGTTCGCATTTCTGGTTTCGGACAAGATGGACCATACGCAAAACGTCCTGGCTTTGCTTCCATTGCCGAATCGATGGCCGGACTTGCAGCAATCAGTGGAGAGCCAGATGGCCCACCAATGTTGCCTGCAATTGCATTGACTGATGAGGTAACCGGCATTACCGCAGCATTTGCTGCAATGGTCGCTTTGCACTCTGGTGTGGGACAAGTGGTGGATGTGAACTTGTTGACCACCATTTTCCAGATAATGGGCCCAGTCATTTCGCTGTACAAACTGACAGGCGAGTTACAACCTCGACTTGGCTCTGGTCTTCCCTACACCGTTCCGCGTGGCGTGTACCAGTGTGTGGATGGCAAGTGGGTTGGTGTTTCGGCATCGAGCGACACCGTTGCAGCACGAGTCATGAAAATTCTCGGCTTAGAAACTGATGAACGCTTCACAACCTTTGCTGGTCGCATGGAACACCGAGAGCTGTTGCAAAAACTCATGGGTGACTGGTGTGCAACTCGAACTCGCGATGAAGTAGTCGCAATATTTGAAGAGGCAGAAGCCGCGGTTGGTCCTGTATTCGATATGTCGGACATTGCGAAGGATCCTCATTATGCAGCACGAAACATGATTCAGGAAGTTGGAAACACTCCAATGCAGGGACTCATCGCTGCACTGTCAAAAACTCCTGGCGAACTGCGCTGGGAAGGACGCTTGCTTAATAGTGACTGCGATGCAATCAATTCTCAAGGTTGGCTCACTCCATGATCAGTTCCGTTTATCCACTGATTTCTGTGCAATTGAGGCAAAGTGAAACCTACAAAGATAACAAGAGCTTTATTTTTTCTTCTAACTTTCCAACGAGCAGCAGACTGCCCTGAGGAGTTAAATGATCGAAGTCTTCATACATGAGTTGGCCTTCAACGACTTGGGTGCAGGTGTTTTGGCCGCAGAAGATGTCATCAAAGTTAAGTACTTGAATTCGTAGATCATCAGCAGCAATAGTCATTTGCTCAAGAAGATTCACCGAACTTCGGCGGATTTGTACTTCACTGCGCTCCTCTGGCTCGCCGATCGGCTTAATCAAAGAGATTTCATATCTAACATCTTTTGCAAACCTTGGTGGAGGTTGCACAAGAAGCACTCCCGAAGTTTCACCCATTGTTGAATTCAGGGTTGCACCTAATTCGCTTGCCCAAAAATCCATTGATTCCTGAGGGTTGCTCGTCTGATTCAAAATATCAATATATAAAGAACTGAGGTTTGCAATTACCACTACATCTGGCTGTAAAAATTGGATGGCGTCAAAAACGTTCGCCCGCCACGAAGCGCATGTGTCATTGCTTACTATTGGTGAATTCTCAAGCAAAAATGCGCACCCTGCCAATGAAAACACTGCGCTTTTCATTCCCAAATTCTCTGAAGCTTTCGCAAAGCCGTCACTCAACGATTTGGCCATTGAGTCGCCCACCAAGACCGCAGTTCTTTCCCCTTCTGGATTGGAATATATACATGACCGTGCATTACCCACGGTGATTGAGTTGCCAACACAGGGTTTTTCAACGATATGGAGAGCGCTATCACCTGTTACGCGGCCGGCAATCTGAAGTGCAATTTTAGGAACCAGCCACGAATAACAAGCGGCCACCACTACTGACCCAGTTATCATCGATGCAACTAATCCCAAGCTCGGTACTTTTCGCCAGATCTTTTTCAATCGCACAGGGTTTTCAAACAACGAAAACTGAATTGCGCCTACTCCTACGGAAATCACGGAAACAAGAATCGCCATCAACCAACCTGGGCCAACCAACCGTGTTGCAAATGCCCACAGTGGCCAATGCCAGAGATAAATGGAGTACGACCAATCACCGATACTTCGAAATACTTTTGTTCCCAACACCTTTTGGCTGATTCGTAGATTCGTTCCTGAAACAAGGAGTGATGTGGTGCCAAGTACACACAAAAGAGTTGGAAGCGCATGTGACGTGCTTTCGATATTTGATTTGCCACCCCCTAACGATCCGATTACAAGAACTGAGAAAGTGACACTGATTGCACCAACAACCCACGTGAATCCCGACCAGAAATTTGGGAGCGTTTCCTTGCTTTTTGAAACAATGAACGAACCCAATACACCAGCTAAAAACTCCCATGCACGAGTGAACGGAGAATAAAAGCCAAAGTTTTCTAGCGTGACATTTCTTTGTTTAAGTGAGTCAAAGACTGAATAGTGATCAATTGATGCAGTCTTTTCGACAAGCAAGTAGTAAAGCAAGCACGATATGGAAATTACTGAAATCAGCGTCAGTGAAAGCGATAGATGAAAAACTGTTGCGCTGATTCTCTTTTTAAGTGCAATGAAAAGCAGCACAGCAAAAGGCCATACCGCATAAAACTGCTCCTCTACTGCTAATGACCAAAAATGAAGAAGTGGATTTGAGCCAGACCCAATAGCGAAATAACCGCGAGGCATCAGCAAAAAGTTCGTTGAATACGTTGCTGCTCCAACAATCATTCGGGCCGTTTCTTGTTGTGGTCCAAACGGACTCAAAAAGATCAGAGCGCCAATAGCCGAGAAAGCGAGTACTACAGCAGCACCAGGCAAGAGTCGACGCACCCGGCGTTTGAGGAAGTTCATCCAATCAAATGTTGAGCTTTCACGAATTTCACGAATTGTTGACTGCGTAATGACGAATCCAGAAATAACGAAAAACATGTCAACGCCTAAATAACCACCTTTTACGATGTGGCCAAAGTGGAAAAGCAGAACGAGCGATACTGCAACGGCACGAAGTCCCTGAATATCAGCCCGCATATTGCTGCTGCTTAGATCTGGGGGATGGTTCATAGCAAAATCATCCTATTTTCCAAACAATGGTGCACCCGGCAGGAGTCGAACCTACAACCTTTTGATCCGTAGTCAAATGCTCTATCCATTGAGCTACGAGTGCGAATTACGGCATCAGTGTATCCGCCAGATTACGTCACTAACACCAATAAATGGTTACTCCCAAGGGCCCCAGCCGTTGTTGCGTTGATACATGCGGTACGCCGCTTTTGCGTTTAAGAGCGGATTCAACAATTCCTGGGCCGAATTTACGCCAACATTTGGCAGCCAATTTTTATGCCAGCGATAGTAAATCTGAAACAGCCCGTAACAGCACCTGCTACCACTGACCGCTCCTGATTGTAATTTGCTTTCACGTTGAGCAATAGCAAGGGCCCGTTCCTCTAATTCGTCTGGCCACGCGTCACGGATGATTTGAATGACTTCGGCGCGGGTGAATTTATGTGCGGGTGGCGCAACTTCTGCAAGTGCTGGCACACACACCGTGCTCCCAACAAGCAGTTTTGTTGTTTTCTTCGCTTTGTTTAACGTCAACACTTTTCGCAGGTTGGTGTTGTTCTTTTCGGCAATGCGCCACCATGAGTCGCCACTTTTCACGGTGTATGTTGCTGCACAATTTGCTGCCTGCGCCGAGGGCACGACAGTTCCCAGACTGCACGTAGCAATCACTGCGCAAACGAGGACACGCCTCATGCGATTAACCATGGCGGAGAGGGTGGGATTTGAACCCACGGTCCGGTTTACCCGGACAACGCCTTAGCA
>Ga0208682_1000121_pt1 | contig 23542 bp, 19 predicted proteins | sample Colrivmeta156802_FD_187687 | JGI IMG/M metagenome (GOLD analysis project Ga0208682, IMG submission 187687) | Estuarine microbial communities from the Columbia River estuary - metaG 1568-02 (SPAdes) (version 2) | ecosystem: Environmental > Aquatic > Marine > Intertidal zone > Estuary | place...
GAAAGTGCTGCCTCCATGTCCGCCATGTCAGAGAGTAGTTCTGTATTTTGATTTTTGCAAGTGTTGAGTGCAGCACGTTGCCTAGACCAAGCCAAGGTGAGACCGGCAAGACCAGCCAAAAGGATGAAAATAAAAACGAAATAAAAACTATTCGATTTTTGAGGTGCTTGAGGTTGCGTTTCCATAATGACAAAGTTTGATAATCAAAAATACAAAAGATAATGTTGCTTTTTGTGGTTTTTATTGCGAATCGTGTTTTTGCCAACTGACTTCTTTGGTAAAGCGCAAAATACTGTCTGGGCCTACTGCTGTAAATCGGGCATCGCTGCTTGCGGGATATGGCCCACCATGGTGCATGGCTTCAGCCACACTCACGCCAGTAGGTACACTATTGATGATGATCCTTCCCACATTTTCAATGATCACCTGCTCTAGACTTACATCCAACGGGAGTTCTTCATTTTTAAAAATACTGCAGGTCAGCTGCCCGCCTAAAACATTTAAAATAGCCGGAAGTTCTGCTAGATTAGCGAAAGAACTCAGCATGGCAAACGGACCAAATACTTCTTCTCGGAGCGTAGCTTCCTCGATCAATTGCGAAATTTGGCATTGGGCCAGGCCCCAGCGGCCTATGATTCCGCTCTGGCTTTGTTGGGATTGATACGGAGTCATTCCTTTTACCTGAAAGACTTGTCGTTTCCGCGCTTCAAATTTCTGATAAATGTCTGGGTGCAACATCGGGACCGCAGCTTGTTGCTCAAGCGCGGTCAAGAGGGCTTTTTTAAAGTGCTCGAAATGGCTTTCGTGTACAAGTAAAAGCCCGGGCTTGGTGCAAAATTGGCCGGCATCAGTACAGATGGAGTTGGCCAATTTTTCAGCGGCAACGGCTAGTAAATCTGCTGGGTAATCTGCCAGAATCAGGACCGGATTGAGACTGCCCATTTCCGCAAAAACAGGAATAGGAGCCGGCCGTTGCGCCGCTAAATCCATGAGTGCGCGGCCTCCTTTGATGCTTCCCGTAAATCCGATTGCTTGTATGCGCGGGTGCTGTGCAAAGGTGCTAGCCCAATGATAAGTGTTGTCGATGATGTGACTGAAAATGCCCGCAGGGAAATTTAAATCTTGGAGTGCGCGTTCTACACAACTGGCCACTGCTAAGCTTGTGCCCACATGCATAGGATGCGCCTTCAGGACCACACAGCAGCCCGCCGCCAAAGCGGCTACGCTGTCGCCGCCCATGGTGGAGTAAGCGAGTGGAAAGTTAGACGAGCCCAATACCAAAACAGGACCAATTGCGACCCTCTTTTTAAGTAAGGTTTTAGCTTCTTGCGTCAGGCAACTTTCTTTTTCCCAAGCAAACTTTTGAATGTGTGCCGCGAAAAGTGAAAGGGTATGGGTGAGTCGGGAAAATTCGGCTTCAAAACGCGTATTGCTGAGGCCACTTTCTTTGATGTAGAGGGCTTGAATGAGCGCTTTATCAGAGTGGATTAAAGCGCAGATGCGTTCGAGGAGTTGTGCGCGTTGAAGGACTGAGGTTGCGCGATAAAATGCTTGATCAGCGGAAATGGTACTTTCCCAATCTTTGAGAAAAGAAACGGGTGTGGAAAAGTAGAGGGTGGTGTCCCAAACGTTTTGGGCAGCTTGAAAGGTCCTGAAACCTTTGGTCATGAGCTTAGGCCTCTGTGAGCTCAAAGTGGTAGCTTTCCATGATTTGGTTAGCTAGCATTTTTTTGCACGCGGTGTCGACTTTTTGTTCGGCTTCTGCCTTGCTGGCTGCCTCAACAAATAGACGGATGTGTTTGCCAATGCGAACGCCATCGATTTCGGCAAGACCAATGTTTTTCATGGAATGAGTAACGGCTTTTCCTTGGGGATCGAGGAGCGCGTCTAGTGGCATGACGTCGATTTCAGCTTTGAATTTCATGTTTTTTGAATTGATAATGTTCAATGAGTGATAAAATCAGGTACAAAATTACAATTATTGGAATGGCCCAAACTAAAAAAATGGGAATACTTATCAACGACACGAGCAGTAAAAGGAAACGGTATTGGTTGTCTTTCCAAGCGAAAGTCTTGAATTTGAGCGCAATTAATGGCAATTCTACGACCATCAGCATAGAAAACAATAAGGTAATTGCACTCAAGGTGTAGCAATCAAACAATTGTAAAACCCATTTGGATTGGTGACTCCAATTCCCTAACTCGAACCAAAAATAGAGCGGGAAAAAGGCAAAGAAGATAGTGGCGGTTGGGGTAGGAACACCAATAAATTTATCGGATTGTCGCTCGTCCAAATTGAATTTAGCCAAGCGAAACATGGCAAAGAACGGAATAATGAGCGCAACAAATGGTAAGAATTGGATGGAGGCGTTGTAAATGTTGTTGCGGCCATAAAAGAAGGCCGCTTTCCAGTCTATGAGTTGCGCTACGACATACTCTTGTGCCACTCCCGCGTAGGTCTGAATGCCTTCAGCGTTTTTCATGAGCCCGCTTTGGTCAATGCCAACAATGATCATGACAAACATAAAAATACCCGGAGCTACGCCAAAACTGACGAGGTCTGCTAGCGAGTCAAGTTGCTTACCAAGAGCCCCATTGGATTTGGTGAGGCGCGCGACAAAGCCGTCGAGAAAGTCAAATAAAGCGGAAAGTGCGAGCGCACAAACGGCCCAATCAAGCCTGCCGCTCAAACTAAAAATAATGGAACAGATTCCGCCGAGGAGGTTCAAAGCGGTTATTAAATTTGCCAAACCAAACATGTCTGTGTTTTTTGTAAAAGTACCTATTAAACACAATTTTTTGTGCAATTTTGAGTTTTTGTACCATGTTTTCAATCAGAAGCACCTTCTTTTCTATCTTGCTCGGCCTAACAACGGCTTATGCGCAAGATTTCAATCCAAAATATGCCAATGAATTTCTGACCATGGGTGTCGGCGCTGATGCGCTCGGTATGGGTTCGGCAGTGGTGGCCGATGTTCAAGGATTGGCAGCCGGTGTTTGGAACCCAGCAGGTTTGCTGCATCAGACACAGGATATAGAAGTTGGCCTCATGCACGCCTCTTATTTTGGAGGATTGGCTGCTTTTGATCATTTGGGTGTTTCAAAAAGGCTCCAAAATCAAACGGTGGTGTCGGCAAATGTCATTAGACTGGGCGTGGATAATATTTACAACACCACCCAATTGATCGACAACCAAGGAAACATCGACTACAGCCAGCTTCAAACTTTCAATAGCGCAGATTACGCCATCATTGGTTCTTTAGCCAAACCTACCAAAATACAGCACTTAAGCTTGGGTTTGAGCGCCAAGGTCCTCTACCGACACATTGGCAATTTTGCCAAAGCTTACGGCTTTGGCTTTGACGCTGGGTTGCAGTATCGCCCAAGTAAAAATTGGTCTGCTGGCTTGAGTTTGCGCGATGCCACGAGCACCTTCAGCGCCTGGACCTACAACCTCAGCCCCGAAATGCAGGCCACACTTTTAGAGACCAACAACGAACTTCCTCAAAACGGCATCGAGCAAATGTTGCCCAGAATCGTCTTTGGAATTGCAGGCAAAGTACCACTCAAAAGCGAAAAATACGAACTAGGGGGGCAGTTGAATGCCGAAATTACCACGGATGGTCCGCGCAACACCTTGCTCTCTGGCTCTGTTTTTTCGCTAGACCCGCGTGCCGGAGTCTATCTGAATTACGATCACAAACTAGTTTTCAGAACTGGCGTTTCACAATTTCAATATTACCAAGATTTTGATCAAACGCAGAAACTTGGTTTACAACCGCATTTGGGCGCTGGTGTAGTGCTGCAAAACTGGACCATCGATTACGCCTTTACGCGCTTGGGTCTCGGAGGAGAAGGCTATTTCACACACTTGTTTTCACTCAAGTGGGCCTTTTCGGTAAGGCACTGATCAGAAAAACTTACAACTGAAAATCGCGGTGTCGTCTACGTAGGGTAGGCTGCCTTTCCAGTCCTCTAATTTGGAGAAAATGATGTCGTTCATATCTTCCATTTTGAGGGCAGAGAACGATCTTACTTGCTTAATGAGCTGCTCTACGCCAAACTGCGTTCCTTTTTCATTCTCGAGTTCTACCACACCGTCGGTAAAAAGTACCATCGTCGACTTGGCTTGGAGCTGCATTTTGCCCACCCGTACAAATGGAAGTTCGTCGAGCATCCCCAAACCAATGCATCCTTCGGTGAGTAGAGTGGTGTTTTTTCCGCTGAGAATAAATGGTTGGTTATGGCCCGCATTGACATACTGTAACTGTCGGGTGTAGGCATTGTAATGGGCAATGAAAAACGTAATGAACTTCTCGCCTTTAGCATTTTTCATCACCAATTTGTTGAGCTCCTCCAAAAGGAAAGTCAATTCAAAGCGCTGGTACTTAAACAAGGTGCGGATGGTCGCTTGAAAATTCGCCATGAGCAGTGCAGCGGTAATGCCTTTTCCACTCACATCGCCTATGCAAATGATGTATTCCTCGTCGCCGAGCGGAATAAAATCATAAAAATCGCCCCCAACAGCGTGGCGCGGAATATAACGCCCCGAGATATCCATCTTTTTGTTGGAGGGTAATTCTTGAGGAAACAAGAGTTTTTGCATTTCGGAAGCCAATTCCAATTCTTTTGAAATTTGTTCCTTGATCACGTTTTGCGCACTGAGTTTGCGGTTCTCGAGTGCTACCGTCAGTATGTTGGTAAGGGTTTGCGCAAAGGAGAAATGCGCCGCTTCTAAAGACTCCATTTTACTTGGGGTGGCTAAAAGCAAATAGGCTAGTGGTCGCTCTTGGTGATAAATCGGAATGACCGCCTGAAAATCTTCGAGTAAAGCACTATTCGATGACTCCACAAGGGTGATTTCCTTGAAACGCACCAATTCCAAGACGAGTTCTTCTGGACCAATTTTTTTTTTGTAGCCGCTTTTTGCTGCAAGGATCCAGTCTTCTTGCTGCAAAAGCAAAGCAAAGCGCGTAAAGTGAAGTTGTTCTTTGAGGATGAACGTGAAGATGCGGTAGAGTTGTTCGACAGCGAGATTGGCGTTGATTGCGTTCGTGAGCTCTAAGATAGAGTGCAAACGGTTGTCCTTGAGTTCAAGGTAAGACAAAGCGGGGTCTGACGCAGGGCGCATAGCTGTAAATTCTTCACGAAATTACATTTTTTTCTTTTCGGGGCTCATTTTCTTGTTTTTCAAGAAGAATTAGCTATCTTTGCATTCCATTTTCGAAAAGTAATACCAATGAAAAAAGATATCCACCCTTCAGATTACCGCTTAGTCGTATTCAAAGACATGTCTAACGATTACGCTTTTATCTGTCCTTCTTGTGCAGAAACGAAAGAAACCATCTCTTGGGAAGACGGCAACGAATACCCACTCGTGAAGCTCGATATCTCTCATAAGTCGCACCCGTTCTTTACCGGTATTGCTCAGTTCGTAGATACTGCGGGTCGAATCGACAAATTCAAAAACCGTTACGGTCGTCACATGAAATAATGGACCTCGCTCACACAGCGCAGTTCAACGATATATTGAAAAGGCTCCAATTTGGGGCCTTTTTTGTGCGCTATTATTTCTAAAGTATGCGCTTTTGTTCCCAAAGAAATTTCTTATTGATTGAATTTAGCGGCAGCCCGCGAAAGCCGATCGTTCATGGCTAGCCCGAGTCCGAAGTTAGGAAAGGGTTCCACATATATTTTTTGCACTTGTGCAGCGTCGGCTTCGTGCAATACTGCATACAAATTGCGCGCAGCCTCAATCAAAGAAGCGTTTTCGCTCAACACTAAATGTGGCCCCGCTACTGTTTGCTCCGGACCGATAGTGATTTGCACTGCTGTTTGGTGCTCCTCTGCAGGCTTGAAACCTAAAAAGAGCGGTGTTTGTGTGGCATAGTGGTGCTTCACCATTCCGCTGGTCAGCACCCCGCCTTCTGCATGTACTTTGGCGGCGGGCAAATAGCCCAATTCTTCAGACAATGCTTCTGGTGTAATGCTTCCGTAACGGTATACAACAACCTGGTCATCAATGAGGCCAATTATAGTGGATTCCAATCCTTCGTTACAGGAACCTCCGTCGAGGATGTACGGAATGCGACCTGCTAACTGTGCCTCGACATGCCACGCCGAAGTGGGGCTGAGTTGACCATATAGGTTAGCGCTTGGTGCAGCAAGTGGACGGCCGAGTTGGTTAAGGAGTGTTTGTAAAATAGGATGCTTCGGAAAACGAATGGCTACGGTGTCTTGCCCACCCGTGATGAGTCCACTGACCAAGCTACTTTTGGGTACAATAAACGTAAGAGGGCCTGGACAAAATGCGGCATAAAGTGTTTCAAATATTTTTGGAAACGCCGCTGTATAAGGGAGCGCAGTGCCCAATTCATCAAAATGTAAAATCAAAGGGTTCGAGGTTGGGCGGCCTTTTGCTTCAAATATAGACTGAACTGCTTCCTCGTTGTTGGCATCGGCGGCCAAACCGTAAACCGTCTCGGTCGGAACAGCCACCGTCAGACCTGCTTGGATCAAACCAAGCGCTTGCTGTAAATCTGTACCCAACGTGGTGTTCATGGCGCAAAGTTAGGTGAATATTAAAAAAAACGAAGTCTTTTACGAGAAGGAAAGATTTTTGCTCGTAAATTTGTGTAGAATAATTCTAAATAAGATGCAAGTCATTCTAGCCGATAGCAACGAACTGATCCGTTTGGGTCTGAGAACCATTCTTCATGCGCAAGATGGCATCAGCATTGCTGGCGAAGCCAAAGATCAGGACGAACTCATGGCTCAGCTCCAGAATTTCGGCGCCGATGTCGTACTCATCGACTTCACGGCTCATGGTTTCAGCATCGATATCGTTCCAAAAGCATTATCCAAGTACAAAGACCTCCATTTTGTAGCGCTTACCGAAATGCAGCACGCCCCCATCTTGATTGACGCACTCAAATCTGGCGTCACGAGCTATGTCAAAAAAGACTGCGAACTCTCAGAAATCATTGATGCTGTCAAAGAAACCGCTCAAGGAAAACAATTTTTTTGCGGCCAAATCTTAGAAACCATTCAAAAATCCAACATCGATATTTCAGAGCTCCAAACCGATGATTTCAGTTGCGGGCCAGTTGTGCTTTCCGAGCGCGAAAACGAAATCATTACGCTCATTGCAGAGGGGCAGACCAACGAACAAATCGCCGAATTATTGTTCTTGAGCAAGCATACCGTCAATACCCACCGCAAAAACATCATGGCTAAATTAGGGGTTAAAAATACGGCGGGTATCGTGATGTACGCCGTCAAAACCGCTTTGGTATCACCCAATCGTTTCTTGTTTGCGCCGAGCCTTAACTAAACAATCGCTGCTTTTGCCTCGCTAAAAGGCCACGCTAAATTTCAGATTGAACAAACGCTGCGTGAGGTAGTTCGGCACTGAATAGAATTTCCCCTGAACATCCTGAATCCATTGCTTAGAAAGCACATTATTGACTCCTAAAATATTGAAAATTTCAAGTGAAATCAGCGCTTGATCCAGTTGTTGCCAACCCTTTTTTCCGAGTTTGGATTCCGTTTTGTTGTGCAGTAGGTCGTAAGAAAGTCCGAGATCTACCCGAAAATAAGCGCGGATGCGCAAAGTGTCTTTGTAGCGTGTAAAGTCTGGTGGCCCATAAGGAAGACGCGACCCATATTGCATACCCATCTGCACTTTGAATGCTTCGTATCCAGGCATTTGATCTTGTACCAATGCTCCGAACGTGAGCCATTGGTCTGTGGGTCTGGGGATATAGCCTGGTAAAATGACGGCAGAATCGACCACCACTTGATCTTCGCTATAGCCAAAAATGATGCGCTCGCCAGCGGCGTTATAATAGTTGGTGTACTGATCGCCAATAATATCTTCTTTGGTGGAGAGCAGCCCCAGCTTAAAAAAAGATTGTATACCTTCTACGAATTCACCGTGTACATTGATGTCTAAACCATAGGCATAACCAACCGCATTGTTGTTGGCATAATAGCGCGTTCGAACGTTTTCGATTTCGTAAGGGTTGAGGTCCCAGAGGTATTTGTAATAGAGTTCGGTATTGAGTTTAAAAGGTGTTTTTCGGCCCCACATCTGAAACAAAAATTCGGAACCCGCCACCACATGCAAGGATTTTTGCGCCTGCACGCCTAGTGCTAATTGACCATCAAAAGTCCTGAACTCGCGGTAAAACGGCGGTTGGTAATAGAGTCCGGTCGAGAATTTAAAAAGAAGACCTCTGCGCACTGCATGGCCATTTTGCCACATGTAGGCGGCTGGGGCATAAGAGAAACTAAGTCGAGGGGTAAAGTAAGGCTCTTTGTTGATGCTCGTGTAGCCACCGCGCAAACCAAATTGAAAGTTGAATTTTCTTGTAGAAATAGCTAAGGTATCTCGTGCTGTGGTCTTGTTGCCAGCCTCGTCTTTGTATGGCGTCTTGACCGTCACTATTTTTGCTCTATTCACTTTGACCCAAGAATTGGACCATTGGAAATAGCCCGTGCTGCGGTAGCCATTCAGACTCAGGTTGCCTTTAATAGTCTCAAAAAGCACGATAGAATCTGGTTGGGTTTGTGGGAGGCTGTAGCCCGAGGAATCAATGAGTCTCCACTCGCTGAGTTGATCTTTAAACTGATCTGCTTGTACATTGATGCCCCACGCCAGCTCAGAATAACGTTTTTTGGTTTTGTTGGCATCGGTGTAAGCATCTTGTAATAAGTAACTACCGTTGTGATATACATTGAAGATTTGCGCTTGTAAGCGATTGCGCCCATGATTGAGGAACCCACCCACCCCTAAGGTGGCGATGGAGTCGCCAAATTCTTCTTTGGAAGGGTCTGTCTCGAGTTCGTTGATGTAGTATTGCCCAAGGATGTCAAAATACTCGCGTTCGTCGGATTGAAACGCGGACAAATAAAAATCGAGTTTGGTTAGATTTTTCGAGTATTTGAAGGAGGTTCCGCCCATCAAGGTTTGGAAATTTGAATTTTCTTGCCCTTCAAAGTAAATCATGAGTCGGTAAGCTTCATTGGCCGTCCCGAAGTCGGACTGAGCGGTTTGGGGTGCAAAGCGGTAGGCGTTTGTCGAGAAATGACCCAAGAAACTCCAAGTCCAGTATTCGTTCAGTTGATAGTTGGTGAGTATTTGAGCATCGGCGAATACAGGATTATAGGCACCTTTTGTCGGGAGCGTATTCAAGAAATAGCCGTTGGATCGATAGCGAGCCCCGACCAGAAAATTAAAGCGCTGATTGACGGCTTCTTCTACGTGCGCCTCGACACCGAGTAAAGATGCCATAGCTGAGGCGTGGAAAGACTCTGGCGTTTTGTAGGTGATATCGAGTACAGAACTCAGTCGGTCTCCGTAGTTGGCCGCGAAACCGCCTGCACTAAAGCGCACATCTTGTACTAAAGAGGAATGGATGAAACTCATGCCTTCTTGCTGACCGCTGCGGGTTAGAAAAGGACGGTAAACCTGGAAACCATTTACATAAACAAGATTTTCGTCGTAATTGCCACCGCGCACATTGTAATTGGACGTGAGTTCGTTGTTGGATGTTGCTGCGGTGGTCAGTGTAAGGGTTTTTTCAAGCCCAACAATTCCTTTGAGGTTGAGTTGCGGTAGCTTTTCTATTTCAAAAGGATTTTGGCCCTCTTGGCGCACCACCACCCCTCGGTTATCCTGAATCGCGAAATTCTGATCCGGAAGCTCTTGAAGGCTTGCGTCATTTGAAATAATGGTATTGAGTGTCAGTTCTGTTCCATCAAAAAAATAACGAACTTCAATTAATTGACCTTTCCTGAGGCCCTTAAAAGTATAGTATCCTTTGTCGTCGGTGGTAGTAAAAAAAGGAATATTGACCGAGCGATTATCTTGTACATTTAATTGAACTTGAGCACCTACTGCAGGTTTCTTTCCTTTGAGGTAACAATGCCCAAAGACCACGACGTCTTGCGCCCAAAAGAGCAGGGGAGCAGTCACAAAGAAAAGAAGTAAAAGTTGCTTCATTATTGCAAAGTTACAATCCTTAACGACCAAACCTTCGCTTTATTTGCTTTTGGTGTATTTTCATGTGTAGGAAGTTTGACTTACATTTGTTGTATGTTGCCTCCCGATAAAATTGTCATTGGTCGCAGAGAGCTCGCCTGGCTCCCAGATTTTGGCTTGGCAGAAGTCAAGGCAAAGGTCGATACAGGGGCCTATACGTCCAGTATTCACGTGAGTTCTTGCCAGGAAGAAAACGGTGTGCTCAAGGTCGTTTTTCTCGATGACAAACACGCCGCTTTTACGGGTCGCGAGATGTCGTTTAAGCAATACAGAACCAAGCGCGTTAAAAGCAGCACTGGACAAGTACAAGAGCGCTTTTTTGTCTTTGGCTCCATTCAAATTGCAGGTCAACAATTTGAAACCGAGTTTTCGCTCACGATGCGCCAAGGCATGCGCTACCCCATACTCCTTGGCCGAAAAGTGCTCAATAAACGTTTTGTCGTAGATACCAGTAAAAAATATATTCACGCTTCTATTCAACAACTTGCATGAAAATTGCCATTCTCTCCAGAAACTCTCATTTATATTCTACCCGAAGGCTCGTAGAGGCCGCAGAAGCGGCTGGTCACGAAGCACATGTCATTGACCACCTCAAATGCAACATCGAGATCGAGCATACAGGCCCGGCGCTTTTTTACCACAACCAATACCTCAAAGGTTTCGACGCTGTGATTCCGCGCATTGGTGCTTCCGTTACATTTTATGGTACGGCCGTGGTGCGTCAATTCGAAATGATGAACGTTTTTACGGCTGTTGGTTCGCGCGGAATTATCCATTCTCGCGACAAACTTCGCTGCTTACAAGTTCTTTCAAAAGAAGGTATTGGCTTGCCAAAAACGGTTTTCACCAACTACTCTAAGGACGTCAAGCATGTGGTAAAGAGTGCAGGTGGTGCACCTGTCATACTCAAATTACTCGAAGGAACGCAAGGCTTGGGTGTGGTTTTGGCAGAAAATCTCAATGCAGCACAATCTGTATTGGAAGCTTTTAATGGCTTGAAGGCACGCGTTATCGTTCAAGAATTTATCCGTGAAGCGAAGGGTGCAGACATCCGTGCATTTGTTGTTGATGGGGAGGTGGTAGGAGCCATGAAGCGCCAAGGTTTACCTGGTGAGTTTCGTTCCAATTTGCACCGTGGCGGTACATCTGAGGTCATTGAACTCACAACCGAAGAAAAGTATACCGCTATCTTGGCGGCCAAAGCAGTTGGTTTAGGAATCGCTGGTGTAGACATGCTGCAATCTGAGCGCGGGCCCTTGGTTCTGGAGGTGAATTCTTCTCCTGGCTTAGAAGGTATTGAAAAAACCACTCAAACAGATATTGCTGGTAAAATCATCTCCTACATCGAGAAGAATGTCAAGCGCTAGAAAATCTGTACATAAAAAAATGACCATACTTGGGCAAGAAATTTTGCCTGGTAAGAGTGTACAATTGAATTTAGAAGTTGCGCATCTGCATACCCGCACCCCCATACAAGTTCCCGTGCTTGTCGAGCGCGCCAAAGAAGATGGCCCGACAGTTTTGGTGATGGCAGGGCTACATGGCGACGAACTGAATGGCATTGAAATTGTGCGCCGTTTTTTGCGCAAGAAGCTCAATAAGCCCTCTAAAGGCACCATCATTTGTTTGCCAATCTTCAATATTTTTGGCTTTCTCAATCTGCAGCGCGAGTTGCCCGATGGCCGCGACCTCAACCGCAGTTTTCCCGGTTCCAACACCGGATCGCTGGCCTCCCAATTTGCTTATCACTTCATGAAAGAAATCGCGCCACACTGCGACTACCTCATTGATTTTCATACCGGTGCTGCACAGCGCAATAATTATTCGCAGATCCGCTGTGTTTTTTCAGATCAAGAAAGCGTTGAGCTCGCTAAAGTGTTCAACCCGCCCTTTATTTTACATTCGAGCTTGATTGCCAAGACGCTGCGCGAAAGCATGGTGAAGCGCAAGAAAAAAATCCTGCTTTTCGAAGGCGGAAAATCGAATAACATCGAAGAAAATGTAGTAGAAGAAGGTTTGAATGGCCTCAAGCGCGTCATTGCCCATTTAGGGATGCGCAACTACAAAATTGACATTTCCAAAGACCGCGAGCCCATATTTATCGGTGAGAACAAATGGATGCGCGCCCCATCGAGTGGCATGTTTCAGTGTTTTGTCCTCAACGGAACCCGCGTTCAAAAAGGCGAAATTCTCGCCCTAGTTACTGACCCCTACGGCAAGTACGAAAAGCAAATCAAGGCGAGCCAGACCGGTTACGTCATTTGTATCAACGAAGCGCCCGTTGTGTATAAAGGCGATGCGATCATCCATTTAGCAAAAGAATTACCTCAACTTTGACCCTCTTAAAAAGAAACCATGAAAAATCGTTTGCTCCAATTTATTTTTGTTCTTTTTTGCCTGCCTGTTTTTGCTCAAAATCCTTTTACTCCACAACAATTTTTGGGTTACAACATCGGGGAGCAATTTACCCGTCAGCACCGCGTAGTAGATTATTTCTTTGCGCTTGAAAAAGCTTTTCCCAGTAATATAAAAGTAGTTAAGACGGGTCAAACGTATGAGAAACGAGACCTCTTGCTTTGTTATATTGGCACTGCCGAAAACCTTAAGAAATTAGAAGAAATCCGTCAAAAACACCTCACTCAAGCCGCCGATGAGCAGCTCGCCATTGTTTGGTTGTCATACAACGTTCATGGCAACGAAAGTTCAGGTACAGAAGCTGCCATGCAAACGGCGTATCGCTTGCTCACCGATAAAATAAGTTACTTAGAAAACACAGTCGTCATTATGGATCCGTGTCTGAATCCCGACGGCCGCGATCGCTACGTCAATTTTTATTACCAGTACGGTGCAAACCCGGTAGATATCCAGCGCTTTAGTGCAAGTCACAATGAAACTTGGCCAGGCGGGCGCCCCAACCACTACCTTTTTGACCTCAATAGAGATTGGGCCTGGATGACCCAAATTGAATCTGCAATCAGAGTGCAGCAATACAACCAATGGTTGCCGCACGTACATGTCGATTTTCACGAACAAGGGATCAATGAACCTTACTATTTTCCGCCGGCAGCTGAACCATATCATGAAGTGATCACAGACTGGCAGCGCGATTTCCAAAAAGAAATTGGCAAGAACCACGCGGGCTATTTCGACAAAGCGGGCTGGTTGTACTTCTCTAAGGAGATTTTTGATTTGCTCTACCCAAGCTACGGCGATACCTACCCAACTTTTAGCGGTAGCATTGGCATGACTTACGAACAAGGCGGCAGCGGCCGCGCTGGCCTTGCGGTGCTTACGCAAGTCGGAGACACACTCAGCTTAGCTGACCGCGTTGCGCATCATGTCACTACAGGGCTTTCTACCGTAGAAACCAGCGCGCGCAACGCTCAAAAATTGGTTGCCGAATATCAGAAGTTTCGCAAACAGAAAACCTACAAATACAATTCCTATGTATTGCGCGGCACAAAAGCAAAAGTAGATCCGATCCTTGATTTACTCGGTAAGAACAAGATTGATTGGCAAGTCGTTAGTACGAGTACCCAAGCAATCAACACAAAGGGCTACCATTACAGTTCTGGCTTGGTAGAAGGTTTCAAATTGGAAATAGGAGATATCGTCATTTCAACGCAACAAGAAAAAGGCACTTTGGTTTCGGTGTTGTTCGAGCCGCGCACCAAACTATCAGACAGCCTCACTTATGACATCACCGCCTGGACGCTTCCGCATGCCTATGGGCTAGATGGTTTTGCAGTGGAAGCCATACTCAAAGCCACACCATTTATTCCTGTTCCCGCACCAAAATCAGATTTCCTGGCCACAGAAGGTTTTGTCGCTTATGCCGTTCGTTGGGAGTCTTTGCGCACCGCTCAATTTCTAAATGCGGTGCAGCAAGCGGGCTTGAAAGTTTATTTTCACGAGAAAGGATTCCAGTTAGCTGGTCAAACCTATGCGCCTGGCACACTCCTTTTGTTAACAGGCGAAAACAAGCGTCCAGATTTTCATGCAATCGTCAATGATTACGCTGCTCGCTATGGCGTCGACATCAAGGGTCTGGTGACTGGAATGGTTGATGGCGGCACTGACTTTGGTTCTTCATCAGTAAAGATGGTCCCTAACCCACGAGTAGGTATTTTGGCCGGAGACAGCTTTTCTTCGCTCAACGTAGGCGAGATTTGGCATTTCTTCGAGCAGCAACTCGTCAAACCTGCTCACCTCATTTTTGAAGACGATATCGACGCTGCCCTGAGTCAATTGGATGTTTTGTTCGTGCCAGAGGGCGGTTTTGACATTGCGGGCAATGATGCGCTCAACTCTTGGGTGCGCAAAGGCGGAACCCTAATTGTAATAGGTGGCGCCATCGATGCACTTGCTGCCGACCAAGGCTTTGGTATCAAGCACAAAGAAAGTCAGGCTGGTGCAAACGCCTCAGTGAGCTATGGTAGCCAAGAGCGCGATCAAATTTCAGATGCCATTACCGGTGCCATTTATCCGTGTATCATTGATAAAAGCAATCCAATGGTTTTTGGATATGATTTTTATTACACCTTGCGCCAAGGCGCCACAAGCTACCAAATCGATGGAAAGCCAGCATTTGCGCTAGCCAAAAACGCCACTGCTGTCAATGGTTTTGTAGGCGCGCGCGTCAAAGCACAACAATCCGAAGCACACATCGCAGGATCTGTGCCTTACGGCCGCGGCACCATCGTCTATTTCATCGACAACCCGCTCTTCCGCGGTTTCTGGGAAAGCGGCAAACTCATGGTAGCCAATTCGATTTATTTTGTGAATCAGTAAAGCAACAGAAAGTTTAGTATTCAGTAGTAATACCGAAAAAGAACAAATATAGCGTTTCAATAAAAAAACGAGTAAATTAGTTTTTCACTAATTCATTCGAAATGAGAAGCTTACTTTTATTCGTCCTTTTCATAGGGTTTGCAGCCGCCTCCTGTAAGAAAAACAAAGTCAAGACGATTACCTATTACGAGTCTACGGATTACTACGGCATTACCGATTCCATTGTATCCGTATATTATGCCTTCAATTGGTGTCAGATTCCTTATCCTCAAGATAGTACCCGGGTCTTTTCGCTAGACTTAGATCGAAACAATGCCGTAGATTGCAAACTCAATATGAGCAATTTCTATACAAGTAGCAATATTTATTGTGATGGTTATTCAGAAGAGTGGCAGTTCATAGGGAATTCACCAACGCAAGGACAAGTCATGGAATTTGCCACACAAGACATCGAACTTTCTGTTTTTCGGTCCATGCATACGCCTGATACCATTCAAGCCAAAGGCAGTGTTTGGTCTGCTGCTGCCTATCTAAAAAAGAAGCATCCGGAAAATTACTTTGCAGCATACATGCCAAATCTTTCTCAGGTACACTATCTCGGATTTAGAATCCGTACGGAAGCCAATGATGGTTGGAATTACGGCTGGATGCGTGTAGAACCTAACTCGAAAGGCTTTTACCTCACCCAAGTGGCCATCAATCCAAATATAGATCAATTCATTATTCCAGGATCGCATTAAACTGGTTTAGAACCCCGTTTTTTCCTATTTTTATAGGAGTTCATGACCCGCTGCTACTTATTCATATTCTGCACGTTCTGCCTCGTATCTTTTGATGCGAATGCACAAGATATTTGGGGTTGGGCTTTAGATGGATTTGCGGGCAGCGAATCAAAATCGGTAGTTTACAACCAAAGTGGTGAGGCCTATGTTTGTGGGCACATTACAAGCTCGACAAATTTTACTGCTGCCGTAAGTTCCTCAGCTGTGGCTGGTGGTAGCGATGTTTACTTGGCTAAATATGCACCAAATGGTGCGCTCATATGGGCGCAAACCTACAACGGAACAGGTCTTGACAAAGCGACAGATTTAGCGATTGGCTCAGACGGGCAGGTGGTACTTACCGGTACATTTACCGGTACTTTTCAGGCAGGTTCATTTAGTGTGAGTTCGCAAGGGGTTGCGCAAGATGTGTTTATTCTCAAAGTAAATGCATTAGGGCAACCCGTTTGGCTTTTAAAGGAGGGCGGTAGTGGTATTGAAAGCACTACGGCAATTACCATTGATGCGCAATTGAATGTTTTGATTTGCGGACAATTTACAGGCCAGAGCAACTTACAAGGTGTTTCTTACACAAGCCTTATCGATCCGCAAACCAATATACAAGGTGCTGATATTTTTGTAGCTAAATATACTGCTCAAGGAACTGGGCAATGGCTCAAAACTGGTGTCGGGAATAAAAATGAAAGGGCCCAGGGCATTGGTGTGAATGCTCAAAATGAAGTCTACATTTGCGGACAATTTTCGCAAGCAATGGATTTTGCAGGATCTACAATTTCCAATTTGCAAAACAACATTGGCTTTCTAGCTAAATTGAATCCCAATGGAAATTTTGTTTTTTTCGAAAAAATGCTTGCAGGTACTTGTTTACCTCAAGACCTCAGTGTGAGTGCTTCAAATGAGGTTGTTGTGGTTGGAGATGTCAGCGGCAATTTAATTTATAATAATCCGATTACAACAGTTACCAATGCCTTTGGTCAACGCATTTTTGTGCTTAAAACCAATGCTAATGGCACGCTATTATGGGCTACGGCATTTGGCTCAAATAGCGGCCTTACTGCTCGCTCTGTTTCTGTGGCTAGCGACCAAAAAGTTTACGTAACGGGGGGCTTTAATTGTGCATTTGATCAAATGCAAACCTTACCCAATATGCATGAAGGGTTTTGGAATTCCTTGGGTTACCGAGATGTTTATGTACTGTGTTTACAAGCCAATGGCAACTTAGCTTGGAGCAACCGTGGGTTTGGAAAAAAGGACGACCTCGGCTTGGGTATTGCCAATTTCAACGCACAAGAGCCTGTGGTAGTCGGTTTTCAGTCTGCTTACCAACATTTTTCTACGATTTTACCACCAACACCAATACCCTCAAGCCAAGATCCAAATGCCTTGCAACTCAATTCGAGTTTTTCAACTTATGATTTGCCAGCTTCGGCAAAATCAGGTTTTGTTGCTAAGGTTTTACAAGCAAATACCGATACATTTAGTTATTTCATTTTGCCTGATACCCTTGTTGGATTTATTGAACCCGATTTAGATACCGTCTCTTTTTGTGCCAATCAGGTGGGTTTACTTGAGTTTGAACCCCAAACAGGACCTTATAATGATCCTTTAGCGCCATTTTACACCGTGAGTTGGTCTGATGGCACCATTCAAGACGCAATTTTGCCTTCTGCAACCGGATGGTATTCTGCTGAAATTGTCCGCGAAGACGGTTGTGGAGGTTCCATTGATTCTATTTATGTTGTTCTCATGCCTGTGCCCAGCTATCCATATTATACCGATACATTGGGCTTATTTGTCAATACTACAGGGCCAATATTGGCTTATTATTCTTGTTTAGACCCTCCTGTTGTGTTCAATTTGGATAGTATTTGTAGCGGTTGTACACTTAGCGTACCAGGTTTACCGGGAACAGGCACGGGGCCTTATCAAATCAATCAGAGCGGTGTTTATGCGGTATCGCTTTCATTGGGAGTTTGCACTCAGAATTCTTTGATCGATGTGAATTTCTATGATACATTGGTTTTTCCTCCAGTTGTTCCTGCCTTGTTACCTGCAGTTGATACCTTTTATACTTGTGGAGATTTTATTGAATTCAACTTGACAGATAGCCTCACCAATCCAACCTTAAATTCATCTGGAGGATTTGCTTATCATACCGTAGACACCGCTATTTGGATCATTAACGGTCAGCAATTTGTAGAGACTGGCTCTTCTATTAGTTACTTGATCAATTCATCGGGTTGGGTAAATGTTTCCGTATCTTTTGACTTGACGGTAGAAAATGACTGTGAACAGTTATCTGCAACATATTCCTTGCAAGATTCTGTTTATGTCATTGTATACAACCCACCGAGTATTCAAATTACACCAATAATAGGTGATACCCAAATTTGCCCTGGTGATTCCATTTTTTTGAGTATCAATCCGACTATTCCAGGTTGTTATTGGACGATGCTTATACCACCGCAAGGGGGTAATGGTATCATTTGGCAAAGTCAAGATACAGACAGCATTGCTGTAGATGCTACTTCTATTTATTCTTATCAAGGTAGTTTTGTCGATCCGATCTCAGGTTGTTCCTATGGTGTTGATACATCTATCTATGTCGAAATTTTACTACCACCCCAAATTAGCATTACACCCGGCGACGCCATTTTATGTCCAAATGACAGCTTGTTGCTGCAAGTACCAAATGTCTACCAAACTTATCAATGGGTTGGCCCGGGTCTAGGAACAAGTTTAGGTTCTTTCTCACTTTATGCCGGAACTATCGGAGAATTTTATTGTATCGTAACAGATTCCAACAGTTGTGTTTTTTCGAGCCCTCCTGTGCTTATTGAAAATTACGTAACGCCTTCCTTATCTGTTCAACCTTCAAATATTTTATGCGGTGGAAACAGTGTTGAATTATTCGTTCTTACAGTGGGTAGTCCAATTTTAAATTGGTGGCCAATTATTTCGAATTCCAATTCGATCATCGTAGATCAGCCAGGTTTTTATGGTGTAAGTATAGAGCAATGTGGCTTTACTATTTTGGATAGTATGGAGGTCATAGACGGCACTTTTAGCGCCTCGATTAGCGCTACTGATACCATGCTTTGTTATCAGGAAACGATTTTGATTGAAGGCTCTTTGCCCAATGCCAACTATGAGTGGTCTCCTGCAGTGGGCTCAAGTGCTTCCATACTTCAGGTTTCCGCACCAGGAACTTATAGCGCAATTGTCACCAATGAGTTTGGCTGCCAATTTTCAACGAACGAAGTGAGTGTAGGGTATTATCAAGACAATATTCCTGTAGCTTCTTTTACCGATACCGTCTGCTTAGGGTCTACGGTTGTTCTACAGGCTCCAAATGCCCAAAATGCACAATGGTTTAGCTCCGATTCTGTTTTCTTGATAGCGGCGCCCACTTTTACACTTAGTGCTCTCACTCAAGATAGCGTTTTGTTGCTCAATTATCCGAGTGCCAACTGTCCAAATTCTTATGCGAGCTATCAGATTATTCTCTATGATAGCTTGCCTGAAGGCCTCTTGCAAGGCCCTAGTGTTTGGTGTAACGCCCAACCACTTACCTTGCAATTTCTTACCCAGCCTCAAACTGATTTTGTTTGGTTCAATCAGGATAGCTCGCAACTCATTCAAACCGTTAACAGTCCGGGGACATACTGGATTACTTACAGCCGCTGCGGCCAAAGCATTACGGATAGTCTTACAATCAGCGACCATAGTATTCAGCTCGCTCTAAATGCTACAGATTCATCGATTTGCTTGAATTCAAGCAGTGGAGGACTAACAGAGGTCTTGCTTATGGTCAATTCAAATGCCTCTCAACTCAGTTGGAATGTACCTTTTGATACGCTGCACTCCCAACAACTAGTAATCAATTCTCCCGGAGTGTATGCGGTATATGGAACGAATGATTTTGGTTGTTCGGCCACAGATAGCCTTTCTATTAACGGGGTTGAGTGTGACGCTGAGGTACCGAATGTAATTACACCGAACGGTGATGGCATCAATGATGTATTGCTCATTGCCGATGCAGCGTTGCACCCGTATAACAAACTAATTGTACTGAACAGATGGGGTAATGTGCTCTTTGAGGCTGCACCGTATCTCAATAATTACAGTCCGACAGATCTGGTTGACGGCACGTATTTTTATATGTATTATCCGAATGTGCTGCAAAAACCACTCTTCTTCAAGCAAGGCTTTTTCATGCTGTTTAGCGAGTAGGATATGATGATGGCGCTCTATAAGTTTTTTTTCGAGTTTAGTAACGCGCGGTCATAGATCGTCATAGTGATACCTACATTTTACAACAATAACTTGTTGTTCTAGGACTTGATAAATCAATCGGTGTTTCTGATCTTTTCTTTTTGTTTTGGCTCATCCAATATTGGTAGTCATCCCATGCTCTTGGGGTAAAGCTGATATTCATACTGGGATGAAATCAATCATATCCTTTCCAATTTGTTGGATAGAAGCATCTAAGTGTGCTTTATTTTTGATGGATGAGAGCTCATGACTTGTGGCGCACAATGCGTTGTACTCTTCTAATGACATCACCACTACAGCTTTGCCTTTCCCTCTGTGAATGATGAGGGTATCCACATTGGTAATGACTTGATCAAGGAACTGTTTGAGGTCTTTTCTGAATTCTGAATAAGTTGCGCTTAACATAAGTACCTATTTAGGTACAAAATTACGTACTTTTAGCATAGGGGTTGGTTTTCTGAAAAATTAAACTAGACCTGGCAAAATATATTCAGTAGATTTTCGTAATTCGAATAGAAAATGGGTGAAGAAGTAGGTGCTGAGGTAAGTATTAAAAAAATACTGCATACGACAACTGGCAAGAAACTAAGCGGGTTTTTCGATCAGTGAGGTCGGAGAATGCTTGGTTATAGACATTGAATCCTCCATTATTAAAAATAGATATTTGCGGATCCAGAGACAACTGCGAAGTCTTTTCTTTTTTAGTAATAAAATGCTTCGAAAAAGACAGCCCGCCAATGAGTTGGGTTTTGCGCCATCCGCTGTTATTATTCATCATATTTGGGGGAGCTGCACCCCAAATACGCTCGATGGTGTAGGTGTCTTTGCTCGAAACGAGGTAAGAGGGTATAAGTTTGATGCCTAGTTCAAGACCGTTTCCGAAGCTTCGTGCACACCCAATTTGTACTTGAGCGAAGTGTTGGATACTCTTGGAATAGTAGATATCGTAATAATAACTATTGGGATAATTAGGATTGAATATGTATATCGAATTCACACCACGATAGGCAAAAAAAAGATACTGGTAATTTAATCCTGCTGAAAAGTTCCAATTCTGATACTGTAGTATGGCTTTAATTCCAATTTGAGAAGCTTGGCCATATTTGTAGTCGTGGGCAAAACCAATGTTACTAATGGTTGGGTTGCAATAAGTAGCAGGTCCTGAACTTAAATTTATGCCAAAATGCGGTCTCAACTTAAATTGGGCATGGCTTGAAAAGAAGAGCAAGGCAAAAAGAGGAAGAAAAATAGATTTCATATGTCTTGGTTTTTATTCAATAACGATATTAATTTCGGGTTCTTGGCCATTTATCAATTTGCCAATTCCTTCAATTTTAAGGTTTTTGAACCTTGGTTCTGTAATATCACCATTAAATTGATATACATTAAACGAGTACACGTTGAGGGAATGTAACCTACCGTTGACTTTATTGTCATCTATAAATAGGGTGTCTGCCCACCTTCCATTCACCAAAAAAATCATTTTTTCTTTATCGCGTTCAATAAGTGTGTAGGCCTGGAAGGCGCGTTTTGCATATGATTCATCTAAATGGGAAAACCAATAAGTAACAGAGAATTTTCGGATAGTTGGTTTTTCAAATGTCGAGACAACGCATCCAAAGAGTAGAAAAGGCAGCAGTAGTGTTAAACGTTTCATTGGCAATGCTTTAGTATGTTGCTAGGAATTTGAAAATTAATGATAATATTCTTAAAAAAAAAGCTTGTAAAAATTTACCCCCTCCTCGCCAAAGCCTCATACACCACATGCTGCATGTCGGTGCGGATATTGAGGTCGCGGAGTTTCCAGTTGTCTTGGCTTGGGTGAACGCGGTTGGATAAAAAGATGAAGATGACTTTGTTTTTGGGGTCGGCCCAGGCGAGGGTGCCGGTGAAGCCGGAATGGCCAAAAGATTGCTGGGAGGCCAAGACATCGCAGGTGCCGCCGCCGCTTGCGTTAGGACGGTCGAAACCTGCTGCTCTCCGATTTCCTGGATATTGTTGTTTGGTGAATTCAGTATAAGTGGCTTCAGAGAAGAAGTTCATGCCGGCCATTTGCCCTTTGTTAAGGAAAAGCTGCATGATATGGGCAAGGCTCCATGCGTTTGAGAAAATCCCTGCATGCCCTGCGACGCCTCCTAGCATGGCGGCGCCGGGGTCGTGAACGTATCCTCTTAACAGTTGTTTGCGAAAAGCTTGGTCGTCTTCGGTAGGCACCACTTGAGCGTCAGCGAAGTTTTTGAGCGGTTGGTAAAGCATGCGGTTGAGTCCGAGTGGTAGATATATGTTACGGCGCAAATAACTGGCTTGGCTTTCGCCAATGAGGCGCTCTAAAATCGGTTGGGTGAAGTAATAGCATAAATCAGAATACACATATTTCTTAGGTCCGAGCTCTGAGCGCATGATTTGCGCATACATGGAATCTTTGTAGTTTTTGCGCATGAACATTCCTTTGGCAACTTCTATAGAAAAGTCTTCGGATTTACTGGTTTGATAGATGGTTGGCTTCCATTGGCCGTCTGTGAGTGTTCTCTTGTAAAAGGGAATCCAGGGCGTGAGGCCTGCCTGATGCGCCATGATTTCTCTGATTTTGAGCGCACCAAATGGAGTTTGGCCTGTTAGCTCCGGAATGTAAGAGCCAATGCTGCGGTCGAGGTCGAATTTCCCCTTGGAGTGTTGCTCCATAGCGAGTAGGGTAGAGGCCGCAATTTTGGTAACGGAGGCGATGTCGTACATGGACTGCAAATCAATTGCTGCTGCGTCGGTTTCGTAACCTTGCTTTCCATAGGCCTTGTGCCAAATGATTTTATCTTCTACTGCAACCAACACCTGACAGCCAGGGTAAGCGCCTGCTGTGATTCCTTTTTGAGCGATGACATCAATTTGTTGTAGGTCTTGGCTCTTTAATCCAAGTTCTTCAGGTAGTGCGATGCCAAGTCTGCCATTGGCTTGAATACCGGCAGCACTGTTGCCACCCATGAGTAGCTGTGCAATTTGTGTTTGTGCAATCGGATGGTTTTCGTGCGCTACGATAATGGCGTCAAATAAGGAGGTGTCTACATCTTTGAGAATTTGGTGCTCTCCAAAAACGACAAGTATGTTTTGGTCGGTGCTGTCAAGAAGTTCCATTTTTTCTGCCGCCCATTTTTCGATATGGTTACTTTGAGGAGTTGCAGCATGTAAACTCAATATGCAAATTTCTGGATTGGTAAGGCCGTAGAATTTGTCAATTGTTGCAGGAATACCTAGCGTATCTGCAGCTAAAATGGCCATTCTATCATTGTATAGATCGAGGGTTTCTGTAAAAACAGAGGAGTTGCCACCTAGTGCGATACAAGCTGTTTTTTGATCGAGCCGACCCAAAGGCAATACTTGTTGCTTGTTTTTAAGAAGTTCAATATGTTTTCTAAATCCTTGAATTTGTTGAGGGAGGGGTAGGGCGTTTAAATCTGATAAAGCGCTGCCAATCCATTTGGTAGGGAGTTCATACTTGAATTTAGAGCTGCCTGCTGTAGTTTTTTCAATAGGGTAAAATCTCACTAAAGCAAAACCGAGTAGGGATACAACAAGAATAGAGGAAAAGAGGCGCATGCGTTTCATTTGTTTCAAAACTAGCTAAAATTAAGCGCTTTTCAAAACACAAAGTGTAGTT
>Ga0208682_1000164_pt1 | contig 20267 bp, 17 predicted proteins | sample Colrivmeta156802_FD_187687 | JGI IMG/M metagenome (GOLD analysis project Ga0208682, IMG submission 187687) | Estuarine microbial communities from the Columbia River estuary - metaG 1568-02 (SPAdes) (version 2) | ecosystem: Environmental > Aquatic > Marine > Intertidal zone > Estuary | place...
TAAATTATTATAGAGATAACAAATACTTGGTGGTTAAAAGAAGTGATGTACTTCAGTGGATTACGGAGAATGCTTTTACTATTGCTATTGCAGGTACCCATGGTAAAACCACCACCACTTCTATGACGGCGCATATACTTCGTCATACAGGGTATGGTTGTAATGCATTTTTAGGCGGTATTGCTACTAATTATGGTACTAATTTTTGGAGCCATGAAAAAAATGTAGTGGTAGTAGAAGCCGATGAGTACGATCGTAGCTTTTTAAAATTAGCACCCAATATTGCTGTCATTACTGCAGTAGACCCAGACCATTTAGATATTTATGGTACAGCAGAAGAAGTAGTAAAAGCCTTTGGTGAATTTTCTGATAAAATAAAACCAGGTGGCGTGTTAATTCAAAAATGGGGTACTGCATTTAATACCAATACAAGTAATAAGACCGTACTTTCTTATGGATATAACCATGATAAAGCCTCTTACCATACTAGTAATTTAAAAGTAGTAGAAGGTTCTTATCATTTTGATTTAGTGCATCCTGCTGGCATTTGCAAGGACATTATATTAAATATGGGAGGCTTGCATAATGTTGAAAATGTAAGTGCTGCTATTGCTATTGCATTAAGCTTAGAAATAGAGGAAGTAAAAATTAAAGAAGCAGTAGCTAGTTTCGCAGGAGTGAAAAGAAGATTTGAATACAAGGTGAAGACACCTAATAAAGTTTTGATAGATGATTACGCACATCATCCTGAAGAATTAAATGCTTTGATAAGCGGGGTGCGCAGTTTGTATCCTAATGAGAAAATGGTGTTGATTTTTCAACCGCATTTATACAGTAGAACCAAGGACCAGTGCGATGGATTTGTAGAAACCCTTGATAAAGCAGATGAAGTCATTTTGTTGCCTATATATCCTGCGCGTGAGCTTCCTATGGAAGGAGTGAGTAGTGAAATGTTATTAGCTAAAATGAAATTGAGTCATAAAAAAATAATGTCTAAAGATGAGTTATTTGATTGGGCAGCTAATTCACAAGACAAGCTTATTGTAATGGCAGGAGCAGGTGATATTGATACCTGTATTTTAAAAGTTCAAGAAATTCTTACAAATAAATAAATGAAGCACTGGCAAACCATATTAGTTAGAGTTCTTTGGAGTATAGCAGGCGCTGCGCTTATTGTATTATTTGTAATAGCCTGGAAAGCCAAGGAAGAAAAAAAATACAACTCCATACAAATTGAATTAGTGGGGGAGAATACGGCCGCCTTATTCATGGATGAAAAAGAAATTTTACAAATAATTCATGAGCAAGGTGTGAAAGAAGGCCAGTCTATTGGAGAGCTGAATTTAAATACATTAGAAAAATATTTAGAAACGATACGTTGGGTAAAACATGTTGAATTATTTTTAGACAATGCACAAGTTTTGCAAGTTAAAATAGAACAGCGTATTCCTATTGCACGCATATTTACAGCTTCAGGCAATTCCTTTTATATTGATAAAGAGGGTTTGCAGTTACCCTTGAAACAGCTTACTGTACTGCGTTTGCCGGTATTTACCAATTTCCCTACTGATCAGGAAAAATTATCCAAACCAGATAGTTTACTCTTAAATGATATCTTGCATTTCACCAAGGCAGTGCAAAACGATTCTTTCTTTATGGCACAAACCGCACAGGTAAATATTGCTGTCAATGGCGATTTTGAATTAGTGCCATCCGTTGGAGATCATTTGGTTTTAATTGGTTCGGTAGAAAATATAGAAGATAAATTAAATAGGCTGTATACATTTTATAAAAAAGTTTGGGTACAAAGTGGCTTGAACGCGTATCAGGTAATTGATTGTCGTTTTGATAATCAAATTGTAGCGCTTAAAAAAGGCATGCAGCCTATTCAGTTTTCGGCAAACGATTTACCTACCGTAGATTCTGCAATGGCTGTAGAAGTGAAACTAGATACAATTGCTCCTAAAACTGCTCCTAAAATAGCACCCAAACTATCATCAAAACAAGCTCCCAAACTATCGCCTAAAACAACCCCAAAAACAGCGGTTAAAGCCCCCTCTAAAACAGCTGTAAAACAGGCTTCTAAAAAAGGGTCTAAAAATCTGGCTAAAACAAGTAGTAAAATAAACAATAAATCGAAAGCAAAATCGTTAATAAAAGTGAAGCCGTCTGCTAAGGCGTTAATGCCACAAAAGAAGGCTTCCACAACAAACAACTAAAAAACAACAAAATGAGTCAGCACGAATCACCCATTATCGTAGGCCTTGATATTGGAACTACAAAAATCGCTGCCATCGCAGGAAGAAAGAATGAGTTCGGTAAGTTAGAAATCCTAGGATTTGGGCGTGCCAACAGTAATGGTGTTCAACATGGTCAGGTTTTGAATATCGACCAAACCATTAAAGCCATTCAACAAGCACTTCAAAACTGCCAATTAAGCAATCCCGATTTAGAAGTGAATGAAGTATATGTGGGTATTGCTGGTCATCATATCAAAAGTTTACAAACAAGAGGGGATCAAGTGCGTCAAGACGCCGAGAATGAAATTCAAGCTTGGGAAATCGAGCAACTCATCAATAATCAAAGAAAAACATTTATTCCTGCAGGAGATCAAATCATTGATGTGATTCCGCAAGAATTCCATGTTGACAATAACCAAAACATCAAAGACCCAGTGGGGGTGAATGGTGTGAAAGTGGGTGCTAACTTTTTAATCTTAACTGGAGATAGAAACGCCATTAGAAATATTAATCGTTCTGTTGAAAGAAGTGGTTTAATTACAAAAGATTTAGTCTTACAACCTTTAGCTTCTGCAAGTGCAGTAATGAGCGATGTAGATATGGAAGCAGGTGTGGCTATTTTAGATATTGGTGGTGGAACAAGTGACCTTGCAGTATTTTACGAAGGTGTATTAAAGCATACAGCAGTCATTCCTTTCGGTGGTGAAAATATTACCAATGATATAAGAATGGGATTGGGCGTATTGAAAAGTCAAGCTGAAGCCATGAAGGTTCAGTTTGGAAGTGCTTTAACGGATGAAGCAAAAGCCAATGCCTATGTAACTATCCCAGGTTTGAAAGGAATGCCCGCTAAAGAAATAAGTGTTAAAAGTTTAGCAGGTATTATTCAAGCAAGAATGAGTGAGATACTTGATTTTGTTACTTATCATTTAAAGCAAGTGGGCATGGATAGCCGCATGTTAAATGGGGGTGTGATTTTAACAGGGGGTGGTTCTCAATTGAAACATTTAATTCAATTAACTGAATATATTACTGGTTTGAATGCAAGAATTGGTTTACCAAACGAGCATTTAGCGCCTAATCATATTGAAGAATTAAAAAAACCAATGTATTCAACATGTATTGGTTTAATCTTAAAAGGATATAACGATTACGAGCAAAATCATAAAGTGTTTACAGAGACATTTAAGAAAGTAGAAGTGCCTAAGTCTTTAACTGTAAATAATACAGGATCTGCTAATGGTTTAACAAGCCAAAGAGTAGAAGCGAAGCCAGTTGCTACTAGTTTAACAGCAGAACAAATTGAAAAAAGAAAGAGTAAATTCTGGGATCGATTTAAGAACAATCTCATTGAAATATTCAGTGAGGAAGATGACAAATTATTGCCATAATATTTACCCACATTATGGTTATAAAAAACCAATAGAATAAAATCTAAAAACGGTAATTTCGATATAACTAACTAAGAACGAACCAACTAACTAAGAACTAACCATCTAACTAACCCATCTAAAAACAAAAAAATGATTCAATTTGACTTGCCAAAGCAAAAATCATCCATCATTAAGGTCCTCGGCGTAGGCGGCGGTGGAAGCAATGCTGTCAACTTTATGTTTAATCAGAATATTGAAGGCGTTGATTTCATTATCTGCAACACCGATTCTAAAGCGATTGAGCAAAGTACAGTGCCGAATAAAATTCAATTAGGGCCACATTTGACACAAGGTTTAGGGGCAGGTGCCGATCCTTCAGTAGGAAAGTTAGCAACAGAAGAATCTTTAGACGAGATTAGAAAAATATTAGAAGTTAATACTCGTATGGCATTTATTACAGTGGGTATGGGCGGTGGAACTGGAACAGGTGGTGCTCCTATTATTGCAAAAATTTGTAAAGATTTAGGCATATTAACAGTGGGTATCGTAACTACTCCTTTCGGATTTGAAGGACCACGCAGACAAGCACAAGCAGAAGAGGGTATTAAGCAATTAAAACCTTTAGTAGATACTTTATTAGTAATCTCTAATGATAAATTACGTGTTCAATACGGTAATTTAAAAATGAAAGAAGCTTTTACTAAAGCTGATAACGTTTTAGCTACTGCAGCAAAATGTATTACAGATGTGATTAATAGCCGTGGACATATAATTGTAGATTTCGCAGATGTATGTACTGTTATGAAAAATGGAGGTGTCGCTATTTTAGGAAAAGCAGAAGTAGAAGGAGAGAATAGAGCACAAAGAGCTATTGAAGAAGCCTTGAATTCACCATTATTGAATGACAATGATATTAGAGGTGCAAAATGGATCTTATTAAATATTAATAGTGCAGAAGGAGATTATGAGTGTTCTATGGATGAATTAGAAACCATTAATAATTTCTTACGCGAGCGTACAGGAGAAAATTCTGATGTAATTATGGGTATGGGATACGATGCAACACTGGGTCAAAAATTAGGTATTACCCTTATTGCAACTGGTTTTGAGCACAAGGATCCATTCCAAAAGCAAACACCAAAAAAAGCTGAGGCTCCTGTTGAAGAAAAAATTGTAATGACATTGCTTTCTGAAGAGACAGCTAATGATACAAATAATATAATGACTGCCCCTACCGAAGCGGTAGCCGAAACTCCAACAGAAGAGCCAAGAACAGAAGAGCCTATATTAGCTGACGGTAATTTTACATTAGGAGAAGAATCAGTAGAAGCCATTGAGGAAGTAGCTGCAATAGTGGAAGAAGAGGTAATGAGTATACATGAAGTAGATGAAATTTCAGAGAAAGAATATGAGGCTGAAATGGATGCACAAATAAGTATTGCTGCAAGTGAAGTGATGGAAGAAATGGTAAGTCAACCTATTGTTTTTGAAATCAATGATGTGTATGAGGGAGAAGATCTTGAAGAAGAGGTGGAACTAATTAAAGAAGAAGTAGTAGTAAATGAAGTTGAAGAAGAGGTTATAATGGCAAGTTTTCAAGAAGAAGACTTAGAAGAAGAGTTGGGAGCGATTGAAGAAGAACAAATCGAGGAGGAAGTGATTGTAAGTGAATTACAAGCGCCAGTAGCTGAAACGAATCATTTCATATTAACGAAGCCTACAAATATTTATGCAGAGCATACTGAAGAAGAGCCATTATTAGAAGAGATGGAGGAAATGCCTGTCATTGAAGAGATGGAGGAAATGCCTGTCATTGAAGAGATGGAGGAGATGGAAGAGTTTGAAGAAATGGAAGAAATGGTTATGCAAGATGATTTAGCGGTTACCATGCAAGAAATAGTAGAAGAAGACTTAGTAGAAGAAATAGTAGAAGTAGCTGAGATAACCATGCAAGCAGCTCCAGTTCAAGAGCCTGTTGTATACGAAAGTTCCTTTAGAATGGAAGAAGAGCCTACAATGCAATTGGTGATGAGAGAGGAGTCTTCTTTTAATGCTAATCAAAATAATGCAAAGCAACATTCTTCTTCATTTGATATGCCAATGGATGATGCAGAAGAACAAAGAAGAAAAGTAGCTGAGCGTATTCAGAAATTAAGAAACTTATCTTTCAATATCAACAATGCATCCGATCCAAATAATGAATTTGATGCAGTGCCTGCTTATGTAAGAAGAAATTTAGATTTGTTTGGCAATACCATGGCCTCTGTAGAAAACTATTACAGTAAGTATACAGTAGAAAAAGATGAAAATAACCAAACACAAATCTCTACCATTAATACTTTTTTAGACGGTAAAAAACCAGATTAAACTTGTTTTTTGTGTACAGTTGATTTTAGTTGTAACCCCACCCCTTAAAAAGGTGGGGTTTTTTGTTGTCAATTTTCATGTACTTTTATAGCATGCAAACAGTATTAATTACAGGCGGAACGGGCATGATTGGTCAGGCATTGGCTAAGCAGTTTTTGGCTACTGGTTATGAGGTTATTATATTATCTAGAAGCCCTAAAAGGTCTAGCAGACTTCATTTGTCTTATGCAAAATGGGATATTGAGAAAGGGGAAATGGACCTGGAGGCTTTAGCCAAAGCTAATACTATTGTGCATCTAGCAGGAGAAGGCGTGGCAGATAAAAGGTGGTCAGTGAAAAGAAAACAAGCCATTCTAGATAGCAGAGTGCAGTCGGGTAATTTATTAGTAAAAGCATTAAGTGAAAATAAACACCAAGTAAAAACATTTATAGCAGCTTCTGCTATTGGTTGGTATGGTCCAGACACGCCTGCAAGTTTGCAAGATGGTTTTGTGGAAACTGATACCCCTGATAACTCTTATTTAGGTAATACTTGTCAGTTATGGGAGCAGAGCACTGCAGCTGTTGCAAGCATGGGTATTCGATTAGTGACATTAAGAATAGGTATTGTATTTAATAAAAAAGGCGGAGCGCTTGCCGAATTTTTGAAGCCTGCTAAGTTTGCCTTGGCTACAATACTAGGTAATGGTAAACAAATAGTAAGTTGGATACATCATCAAGACTTATGTAAAATGATTCAATATGCTATTGAAACGCCTGCTGTGCAAGGGGTATATAATGCAGTGGCACCGAATACGGTGACGAATAAAAAATTAGTATTAACGATTGCTAAAAATACTTATCCAATTTATTTCCCTTCTTTTGTACCCTCGTTTCTACTAAAAATAATACTAGGAGAGATGAGTATAGAAGTATTAAAAAGCACGAATGTGAGTGCGCAAAAAATACAGGACGCAGGTTTTGTATTTGATTATCCCAATGTGGAGGAAGCCATTATTGACTTAATAAAATAATGTAAAAACTAATAGAAGTAGCAATATTTAATCTAAAATATTGTACCAAAATTAATTAAGCTATATCTAATTAATAGCAGCTCCTAATTTCTTATAGGTCTTCCAGAAGTAATTACCGATTGTATTCTTTCCAATGTTTTTTTCTGTCCACATAAACTTAAGAAGGCTTCTCTTTCTAAATCAAGTAAGTACTGCTCATTTACTAAGGTAGGCTCACTTAAATCGCCACCACACATTACATAGGCTAATTTTTTAGCGACTAAAGCATCGTGATCAGTTGCATAACCTGCTCTCCACATTCCATTGATACCCGCGTAAAGTGCACCTAGGCCTGCTTTTCCAAGTACCTTAATGTCTTTTCTTTGTTGTGGTTGTGTATAGCCTGCTTTAAATAATTGTAGTGCTTGATCTTTCGCATTCGCAATGCGGCGTGATTGATTTAGTACAATAAAATCTTGCCCTTTTCTTAAAATGCCCATATCCATGGCTTCACTTGCAGAAGTAGCTACCTTGGCAGTAGCAATATTCATAAATCTTTTATTGAGTGTAATAGTTTCTGGTTCGTCTGCATGCATTTCATCAGAAGCGCGTAAAACAAATTCTTTAGTACCGCCTCCACCAGGAATAACACCAATACCTAATTCCACTAATCCCACATAGGTTTCTGCTGCAGCACAAATACTATCGGCATGTAAATTCATTTCACAGCCACCACCTAAGCAAAGACCATGAGGAGCAATCACTACAGGAATAGAAGAATAACGAACACGCATCATTGTATTTTGAAAAGTACGAATGGCCATGTCTAATTCTTCATAGTCTTGTTCAATGGCTAACATAAATATCATACCCACATTTGCACCTGCACTAAATAAATTACTATCGTTGGCAATAACTAGTCCATTATACTTTTCTTCCGCAAGGGCAATAGATTTATTTAATCCTTCTAATACCTCTCCACCAATGCTATTCATTTTGGTGTTCCAACTAAAACCTGCTACACCATCTCCAATATCTACTAAATGACAAGCACTGTTTTTCCAAATAGTTTTTTCTTGGAAGTCAGATAAAATAATAAATGAATCGGCGCCTGGTATTAATTTATACGCTTCTGTGGCTACATCATAATAATAACGTTTGCCATCTTGTACTTTATAGAAGCTTAATCCTTTTTGAGACATCTTCTCCACCCAAGCTGCCACTGCGTATCCGCCTGCTTTCATATCGGTCATAACCGTTGCAATATCAAGTGCATCCCAGGTTTCAAAAGCGCCAATCTCCCAACCAAAACCTGCTTTTAAAGCGTCGTCTAAGCGGTATAATTCATCACTAATTTCTGGAATTCTATGACTCACATAAGAAAATAATGCAAAATGAAACTGTCTTACAAATTCACCCACTTTATCTTTTGCTTGGTATAAAGATTTTATTCTGCTCGGTAAACTTTCAATGGCTTTAGCGGTTCCAATAGATGCCATTTTAGTTTTTACGCGCGGCTCGTATTCAAAAGTTTTTAAATTCAGTGTTAATATTTCTTTTGAAGTTGCGGTTTTAATTTTCTTAAAAAATCCTTGGCCTGTTTTATCCCCTAACCAATTTTGCGCTACCATTTTTTCTAACCAAGGAGGTAAAGTAAAAATATCTTTAGCTTCGTCGTTAGGGCAATTAGCCGCAACGCCTGCGGCAACTTTTACTAAAGTATCAATACCTACTACATCGGCTGTTCTAAAAGTAGCAGACTTAGGACGACCCATTAAAGGCCCTGTGATAGCTTCTATTTCATCAATGCTTAATTCTAATTTTTCCATGATATGCAAAACGCTCATCATGCTGAAAACCCCAACCCTGTTGGCTATAAAGGCAGGTGTGTCTTTACATAACACCGTAGTTTTTCCTAAAAACACATCTCCATAATGCATATGAAAATCAATAATAGCAGGATCGGTTTTAGCGGTAGGAATAATTTCAAGTAATCTTAAATAGCGTGGAGGATTAAAAAAGTGCGTTCCACAAAAATGCTTTTGAAAATCTTCGCTGCGTCCCTCGGCCATTAAATGAATAGGAATACCAGAAGTATTGGAACTTACTAATGTGCCTGGCTTTCTAAATTTTTCTACTTGATCGTAAATAAGTTTTTTAATATCTAGTCTTTCAACCACCACTTCAATAATCCAATCAACATTGGCAATTTTAGCCATATCGTCTGTGAAATTGCCAGTGCTAATATTGGATGCAAATTTTTGTAAGTATAAAGGAGAGGGGTTTGATTTAATAGCTGCTTGTAAAGAACCATCTACTAATTTATTTCTTTCTTTAGCATTTTTGCTTTCTTCCGTACCCGGATTCAAGATATCTAATAACAATACTTCTACACCCACGCCTGCAAAATGACAAGCAATACGTGATCCCATTACACCACTGCCTAAAACGGCTACTTTTTTGATTGAACGTTGCATATATAAAGCATTTTTGTAAAATTAGTTAGTTATGCAACTATTTTCAAAAAAACTTTCCTTTTTCGGCTATTTTTTTTGCCACTGGTTGCGTCATTTGACCTTTTAACAAATGCGCCTTGTAGGTAGGGGGCTTTGAACTACATTTGTATTATGCAAGTTGATAGTAAATTAGTTAGCCACTTAGCCCATTTATCTAGATTGAATGTAGCGCCTGAAAAAATGGACAAATTAGTGGCCGATATGCAGGATTTAGTAGGATTTGTTGAAAAGCTAAATGAATTAGACACCACAGGTATTGCCCCTTTAATGCATATGGGCGATGCTAAAAATGTGCTGCGTGAAGATGAGGTGAAGGGTTCTATTTCAAGAGCCGAAGCCTTGCAAAATGCGCCGGATACAGACGGAACATTCTTTAAAGTACCTAAAGTAATAAGTAAATAATATAGTATGTCATCAGTTATTGAATTAAGAGAGCTTGAAAAAAGTTATTTCATGGCGGGTCAAGCCATACCAGTTTTAAAGGGCATTAACCTTGATATTCTTAAAAATGAATATGTAGCCTTGATGGGTCCATCGGGTAGTGGTAAGAGTACGCTTATGAATATTCTAGGTTGTTTAGACTCGCCAACAAGCGGTATGTATAATTTGAATGGACATGATGTAAGTAAGATGACCGATGATGAATTGGCAGGTATTAGAAATGTGGAAATTGGTTTCGTATTCCAACAGTTTAATTTATTGCCTCGTTTATCAGCTGCTGAAAACGTTGCACTTCCTTTAGTATATGCAGGCATTTCCAAAAAAGATAGATTAGAAAGAGCCTTGGTGGCACTTGAAAAAGTTGGCTTGGCAGATAGAAGTCATCATAAATCCAATGAATTAAGTGGAGGTCAAATTCAACGTGTGGCTATTGCACGCGCCTTGGTCAATAACCCTTCTATTTTATTAGCGGATGAACCCACTGGAAACCTAGACTCTAAAACTTCAGTGGAAGTCATGGAGCTTTTTGGAAAAATACATTCTTCAGGTAATACGGTCATTTTAGTAACCCACGAGGAAGACATTGCTCATTATGCACACAGAGTGGTGCGTTTAAGAGACGGTCATGTGGAAACCGATACCCTGAATAAGAATGTTTCTCATTTCTAGTATTCTTATTTGAACTTTATTTTATTAGTTTTGTTAGTATCAAAACCCCGGGAGTCTTCTACAGATTTTTAAAGCTGGGTTAATTAAGCATTATGAAAATTTATACAAAAGCAGGCGATTTAGGTAGTACCTCATTAATAGGAGGCACTCGTGTTCCTAAAAGTCATATTCGCATTGAATCATATGGTACTGTAGATGAGCTAAACTCTTTCATTGGCTTATTAAGCGATTTAGTTACTAACGCAGATATTAAAACTGTTTTAAAAGAAGTGCAGGACAGATTATTCACAGTGGGTTCTTCTTTAGCCTGTGATCCGGATAAAGAGCCTTCTTTAAAAATTCCCGATTTAAAAGAAGAAGACATTGCTTATTTAGAATCTTTAATGGATAAGATGAATGAGGTCTTAGAACCCATGAAGTCTTTTATTTTACCAGGCGGACATCAAGCTATTTCTACTGCCCATATTGCGCGTTGCGTTTGTCGTAGAGCAGAACGTTGGTGCGTGAATTTACAAGAAGAAGATTTATTTGTAGAGCCCATGGTCATAAAATATTTGAACAGACTAAGTGATTACTTATTTGTCTTGTCAAGATATATTGGTCATTTGAATGGGGTGCCAGATTCTCCTTGGAAACCAAGGGTATAAATATAAGAGACAAATATCAGACTAAATAAGAGTCAAGTCTTATAAAAATTTTCCATCTTTCATTGTTAAACTTCGGTTGCTCATAGCCGCCAATGATTCATTGTGCGTTACAATTAAAAAACTTTGATTCATTTCGTTTCTTAAACGAATAAATAATTGATGCAAGGCATTTGCGTTTTCGCTATCTAAATTTCCTGTAGGTTCATCTGCAAAAATAAGTGCAGGGCTATTTAATAAAGCACGAGCTACGGCTACTCTTTGTTGTTCTCCACCCGATAAACTATGTGGTTTTTTATCCATTTTATCTGATAGGCCCATAAAGTCTAAAAGTGCTGAGGCCTTCTGATGTATTTGTGTGGAAGGCATTTTGGCAATCCAACCTGGAATAGAAACATTTTCAATGGCTGTGAATTCAGGAAGTAAATGATGGAACTGAAAAACGAAGCCAATCTTTTGATTTCGGTAATGGGCTAAGTCAGTTTCTGAAAGCTGGGTAATTTCATTGCCCTCGAAAAACACCTGTCCTTTATCGGCTTTTTCTAAACTGCTTACAATGTACAAAAGAGTCGATTTGCCGGCACCTGAAGGACCAACAATACTTACCAATTCTCCTCGACTTACCTCTAAGGAAACGCCTTTGAGCACAGATACGGGCCCGTATTGCTTCCATATGTCCTTGGCTACTAGTAGATTTGGCGTTTGCTCCATGGTACAAACCTAGCAATTCCCAGTCAATTTTGACAAAATTTAAAGATTTGTTTACATCCTGTAGAAAAAACAGATTTGGTTATATCGTTTATACGGCTACTTTTGCAAAAAATAACGCTATGTTTTGGACTTTAGAATTAGCCAGCTTTTTAGAAGAAGCTCCATGGCCCGCAACCAAAGATGAATTGATTGATTATTCAATTAGAAGTGGTGCACCCATTGAAGTAGTCGAGAACTTACAAGAGTTAGAAGACGAGGGTGAAGTGTATGAAAGTATTGAAGACATTTGGCCAGACTATCCAAGTCACGAAGATTTTATGTTCAACGAAGACGAGTATTAAACTCCCTAAAAAGTCAACTTAAAATATAGCAACATCAAACTTAAAGTAAGTACAATGGTATTGGCCACTAGTACTGGTTTACTTTTAATTAAATAGGCATAAGTTAACCAAACAATACAACTAAAGTTCACAATAAGTATCATTAGTAGGCTTAAGCTTTCTACATTCTTTGTTTCCCAAGTTAAATAAACCTGTGGTATGAAAGTGATACAACTAAGCAGTGAGCCAAAGTATCCTATCGCTTCTACTAATTTTGGGTTTAGTTCTTTTTGATTCATTTTATACTTCTGTGTTTAGGCTTCTGTGATACCTGCTTTTTTCATAATTAAATCACTAACACCAGTAGTAGAGTAACCACCATCATGGAATAAGTTTTGCATCGTTACCATTTTAGTTAAATCAGAGAATAAGGTCACGCAATAATTAGCGCAATCTTCTGCAGTAGCATTACCTAAAGGGGCAATGGCATCGGCGTAATCAAAAAAGTCGCCAAAACCTTTAATGCCTGTTCCTGCTGTTGTTTTAGTAGGAGACTGAGAAACCGTATTCACACGCACTTTATTTCTTAAACCATAATGATATCCGAAACTACGCGCAATAGATTCAAGTAATGCTTTAATATCGGCCATATCGGTATAGAAAGGGAAGGTTCTTTGAGCAGCAGCGTAAGTAAGGGCTACCACACTTGCATGGTCGTTCAAGGCATCCATCTTATAAGCAACACTTAACATTTTATGTAAGCTCATTGCAGATACATCTACACCCTTTGCATAATAATCATAGTTCAATTCAGGATAGGCAATTTTTTTACGAATATTCACGCTCATTCCAATAGAATGTAAAACGAAGTCAATTTTACCGCCTAAAATTTCTTGTGACTGGGTAAATAAGTTAGTTAACTCTTCAACGCTGGTAGCGTCAGCAGGTACAATTTTAGAATTTGTTTTTTCTGCAAGCGCATTAATTTCACCCATACGCATAGCGATAGGGGCGTTGGTTAATACAAATGTGGCACCTTCTTCATGTGCTTTCTCGGCCACTTTCCAAGCAATAGAATTGCTATCTAAAGCACCTGTAATAATTCCTCTTTTTCCTTTTAGTAAATTGTACGCCATTGGTTATGGTTTATTTATTTGCTGTAAAAATAATTATAATATCTTATATAAAGACAATATTAAACTAGTAATACACTAGGAAGCTAGTAGTTCCTTGGCATTGTCTAAGGCCGATTTACTTGGCGGGTCGCCGCCTATCATAGTAGCAATATGTAGGACACGCTCTTTGGCATCCAAAGTTTTCAAATAAGTATGTGTTGTGCTTCCTTTTTGTTCTTTATAAACATATAAGTGTGCATTGCCCTTGGCCGCAATTTGAGGTTGATGGGTAATACATAAAACCTGTCTGGCCTGGCCTAGGTTTTGTAAAAGAAGTCCCACTTGTTTAGCAGGCTCTCCAGAAATACCTGTATCAATTTCATCAAAAATCATGGTAGGTAGGTCCACCGATTTTGCCACCAATGATTTTATACAAAGCATTAACCTGCTTAATTCCCCACCACTTGCCACTTTTTTAATAGGCTCAAACTTTTGGGTATTATTAGCATCAAATAATATATCTACTTTGTCTTTACCAAATAAATGATAAGGTACTTCGTCAATGGTTACTTTTATTTTAGCATTGGGCATACCCACTTGATGTAATAATTTATTGACATTATTAGTAAGTGGAGTCATTTGTTTTTCTCTCTTAGCAGTTAACCCAGCAGCTGCTGTAATCACTTCTTTCTCTAATTTTTTTACTAGGGTAGTAAGCTCGTTAATTTGATCATTCAAGTTCAGTACTTCAGATAAATCCTTTGCTAATTGTGCAGCAATGCTTAATAGCTCTGCCGTGGTTTGTACTTTATGTTTTTTCAATAAATTATAACCTAGAGAAAGGCGCTCTTGAATAGTGGCAATTTTTTTATCGTCAAAGTCTATTTTATCTTGCCAAGAATTTAAATCGCTAGCGATATCAGCAATTTCAATTTGTGCAGCTTTTAACCTACTTACAATGCTCGCAAAATCGGGCTGCCATTTCACAATACTTTCTAAATTATGACCCATTTGTTTTAGTTGTTGCACAATGGGGTTATCGGAATGGTCCAATATTTGAATGGATGCTGCTAACTGCGATTTAATACCCACCGCATTTTCTAAAAACTTTAATTCTTGGTCTAAGTTTTCTAATTCATTTTCTTGTAATTGTAAAGCGGCTAATTCTTCGTGTAAATGTTGTTTATAGCTTTCTGTTTTTTCAAAATCTTCTTTCTGCGTAATAAGACTTTGTAATTTTTTCTCGTTTTCTTTCCACTTAGTAAAAGAGCCTTGGTATTCCGCTAATTCTTTTTGGGTAGAAGCCAATGCATCAATAACCGTTCTTTGAAAATCGGTATCGCCAAGGGCCATGGTATCGAACTGTTGGTGAAGGTCTACTAGTTTGCTGGTTAAATCTTTTAAAATAGTAAGTGTAACCGGTGTATCATTTATAAATGCTCTCGATTTTCCTTGTGCGTTAATTTCTCTTCTAATAATAAGCTCATCGTTTAATTCAATTTCATTTTCTTCAAAAAACCAACTATGAATTTTAGTATCGTTTAGCTTAAATATTCCTTCGATAAAACATTTTTTACTTGCCTCCCTGCAAACAGTGCTATCGGCGCGGTCGCCCAATATTAAACCAAGGGCACCCATGATTATACTTTTACCCGCACCCGTTTCCCCTGTGATTACAGAGAGTTGGTTGGATAGATCAATGCTTAGATGATCTATTAAGATATAATTTTGTATTTCTAATTTGGTTAACATCGCAAGCTGCAATATACATTACCCGAAAATGATGCACAAATTTTGTTACTAAGAACGACTACTGTTTTAGACAGCGCTGTATGCCTGATTTTGCTTTCTGGTCTAAGGAATTTTTGAAAGCGTGGTTTTTCATAGCAATACAGGTATTAAAATACTCGATGGCTTTAGAAAATAAGCCCCTGTGCTCATAAATTAAGCCTATTTGTAAAGCGGCACGGGCTGCAAAATATTCAGTCAGGTTTTCTCCTTTTTCTATGGCCGATTTATAGAAGCGTATCGCATTCTCGTCGTCCTTCATTAAATCATAGATGCGCCCAAGGCGGTAAGCGAATTCAGTTTTATCGGCATCTGTGGTAAAGTCGTTGGAGGTTTTACCTGCAAGAATGGCAAGGGCTTGTGATTGATAACCGCCGTCACTGAGTAATCTTGCTTTTAATAAAACAGGGTGGGGCCAGTTGCCTTTTTTAGCATTTTGAAAAGCGAGTTTGTCGGCATCGGTAATTTGATTGCCTTGAGATAAAACATTGCTCCTATATGCTGCTGCTTTTTTAGTATCGCCTTGTATGTAGGCAATCCAGCTTAATTTTTCATAGGCATCTTTCACATAAAATTTACCTTTGAAAGTAGAAATAAATTCTGTGAAAGCTTTTTGTGCTTTCTCTAATTTTAATTCATTGATATAAGCATAGCCTATTTCATATTGCCAGAAAGGAAGTGGCAGATAAGCTTCAGACATTTCCATTTCTTGTATAATATTCAATGCTTTGCCAGACTGCTGATTATTTAAATATAAATTAACGGCCATATAAGAATGGTAGTGATTTTTTTTAAAATCATAGGGGGTCGATTCTATAAAAGCAAAGGCTTTTGCTTTATTCCCTTCAAAATTCATCAACATATAAGGATACACAATCAAAGCCTCGTTTCTAGTTCTAGCACTGTATTCATCTTTGCTATTAATATATTTAAGTACTAAGGCATTGCCCTCGGTAATTTTACCAGTCATGCCTAGCAAACCTGTCATCCATTGATAGGCTTTAGGAACAGTGCCAATAATGGTAGTCATTAAACCATAATACACATCGCCTTGTGTGAATTTGGGAAAGGCTTTTTTATTGTCTTTAAATGTCAGGTAGGCTTTTCTAAAATCTAAGGCAGCATCGAGGTTTTTATCAAAACGAATTGCCACTATTGATTTATGTATATGTGTTACACCAATACAGTATAAATAATAAGGTGATTGCTTGGGGCCTGATTCAAAAAGCCGCATTCGCTTTTCAAATTGAGGAAATAATTTTTCGTAGTCGCTTCTACTTTCATTAAAAAATAATTGATAAAAATCGGCGTAGCTTTCAAGTAATGGATTGATTAAGTTTTGAGGACTTGTTTTTTTCTCCAGCTCTAACCATTTTCTAGCTTCAGGAATTCTTAATGAAGTAATGGCATCGTAAATTTGTTGAGACTTATCATTCCAATTATATTGTAATTGAGCAGATAGGTTTTCGCCCAGTCCCAAAAATAAAATTATAACTAAGTACCACTTTCTCATAGGGTAAAAATAAAGAAAGGGCAGCTGTTAGGCCACCCTTTCGTGTATATTTTTTAAAACTATTTTAGTTCTATTTCTTTTTAGACTCCTTGGTAACATCTTCCTCTACTAAAATACGACCGCAGTTTTCACAAACGATGATTTTTTTGTGCAAGCGAATTTCACTTTGACGTTGAGGAGGGATAGAGTTAAAGCAACCGCCACAAGCATCTCTTTCTACTGTTACAACAGCCAAGCCATTGTGGTAGCTATTTCTGATACGGTCGTAGCTGTATAATAAACGCTCGTCAATATGGCCACGGGCATCTTCGCTATTCTTTCTTAATTCCTTCTCTTCAATTTCAGTATCTGCAATAATTTTCTCTAATTCGCTTTTCTTATGTGTTAAAACACCATCTTTCACAGCAATTGTTTTCTTAGCAGCGTCCAAGATCTTAATTTTTTCTCCTAATTCTTCGTTTGCATCGCGAATATGCTTTTCGCCTAATTTAATCTCTAGGCCTTGCATTTCTAATTCTTTGTTGATGGCTTCAAACTCACGATTGTTTTTAACGTTATCGCTTTGTTTTTCATATTTAGCAATTAACTCCTCACTTGTTTTTATCATTGCTTTTTTCTCATCGATAAATTCAGTGATGCCATTAATTTCTTCTTCAATTCTAGTTTGTCTGTTTTGCAAACCCTGAACTTCATCTTCTAAATCTTTTACTTCCATAGGTAATTCACCACGAAGAATTTCAATTTCATCGATGCTACTATCTACTCTTTGAAGCTTATAAAGATTAACTAATTTTTCTTCAACCGAAAAGTCTTTGACTGATGCCATATTTTCAAATTTTTTGGATGCTCTTAAATAAGTGAACCTCAATCTTTAAGGTAGTGCACAGGTTCTGTGTTTACCAAGGATTCGAGGACGGCAAAGGTAGGGAATTTAAGCTTTAAATTTGCAACAATTAGGGAAGCCACCCATTGTTCGCTCTGGCCATGGCCTATATCTACGAGTAAAATCTGGCCATCGGCCTCAAAAAAGTCGTGGTATTTAAGGTCGCTGGTAATAAAACAGTCAATATTTTGGGCCTTGGCATCATTGATTAGGAAACTGCCCGAGCCTCCACATAAGGCAATGGTTTTCAATGGCTTTTTTATAAAATGGGTATGTTTTAAGACTGATAAATTCAATTTTTCTTTGACCCATTGTAGAAATTCTGCCTCGTCGGTTTCAAGAGGAAGCTCGCCCACCAGTCCCGAACCAATTTCTCCACCATTTTGGTCCTTAAAACCTGGTTTGGGTGTTAAAATTCTCCTATTTTCTAGATGAAGCCTGTCGGCAAGGGTTTTATTGACCCCATCTAGTAGGTTGTCTAAATTGGTATGAATAGCGTAAAGGGCAATATTATTTTGGATGGCTTTCACCACTACTCTCGATACAAAATGATGACTATTAAATTGCTTCAGCCCTTTAAAAACAATGGGATGATGGCTCACAATTAAGTTGCAGCCTTTGGCAATGGCTTCGTCCACCACGGCCTCGGTACAATCTAAAGAACACAAAACGCCGCTGCATTCATGGTCGGGATTGCCTACAATGAGGCCTGCATTATCATATGGCTCTTGCCAAGCTAGGGGTGCCCAATTTTCTAAGGCAGCAATAATATTATTAATTTGCATACCTAAAATTAAATATAAAACCCAACTATTTAAGTTTTAAATTGTTAATCAAATTATGAAAAAGGCAGTCTCCGTTTTTTGGTTTAGAAGAGATTTAAGATGGCAGGATAATGTTGGATTATATTATGCATTATATCAGGCCAAATTAGAGGGGCATCAGGTGCTCCCTATATTTGTTTTTGATAAAAATATTTTAGATCAATCCGAAGACAAGGCCGATAGAAGGGTAGACTTTATTCATCAAACCCTTACTCGTTTACAAACAGAATTGGTTGCAAAAGGAAAATCGCTTTGGGTGCAATATGGCAAACCCATTGAAGTGTTTGAAAAATTATTTACTGAATTTAATATAGCCTCTGTATACACGAATCATGATTATGGTCCGAAGGCGAATGCAAGAGATAAAGCTATTGAAGCGCTTGCCATAAAAAAAGGCGCCAATTATCATCATTATAAAGACCAAGTTATTTTTGAAAAAGACGAGGTAATTAAAGACGATGGCAAGCCTTATACTATTTATACGCCTTATGCGAATAAATGGAGAGCGGTTTGGGCGCAGAAAATTCCTAAAAAACATCCTTCCGAAAAACTACTCGATTATTTTTTAGATACGAAGGCTTTTAAACTTCCTACTTTAAAAGAAATTGGTTTTGAAAAAACAGATTTAGTCATTCCTCCTATGAGTTATGATACTAAGCTGGTGAAAAATTATACAGAGCAGAGAAATTTCCCTGCATTAAATGCTACCACGCATTTAAGTGTGCATTTGCGCTTTGGCACTATATCGGCAAGAACATTAGCCTTAGAAACACAAAGTTTAAATTCCACTTTTTTTAATGAATTAATTTGGCGCGATTTTTATCATATGATTTTATGGCATTTTCCACATATAGCCGAAGGAAAATCTTTTAAACCAAAATATGATTTAATTAAGTGGCGCAATAATGAAAAAGAATTTGAAGCCTGGTGCCAGGGCAAAACGGGTTACCCAATTGTGGACGCGGGTATGCGTGAATTAAATACAACTGGTTTTATGCACAATAGAGTGCGTATGATTGTAGCTAGTTTTTTAACCAAGCATTTATTAATTGATTGGCGTTGGGGCGAAGCATATTTCGCAGATAAATTATTAGACTTTGATTTAGCTGCGAATAATGGTGGCTGGCAGTGGGCTAGTGGAAGTGGTTGCGATGCAGCGCCTTATTTCAGAGTATTCAACCCGCGTTTACAAACTGAAAAGTTTGATAAAGAATTAAAATACATTAGGCAATGGGTGCCTGAGTTTGATAGTTTGGAATATCCAAAACCTATTGTGGTGCACGAAGAAGCCCGCGAGCGTGTGTTAGCAGCTTATGCGAAAGCTTTGAAGGATTAATAAAGTGTAAGAAAATAGTAAAGGAATTATTAAAGAAACTGCTTGACTATACTAGAATAAGTTTTTTCTAATTGAGCTATTGCTTTTCTTCCTGTATCTCCCATATCAACTGTAAAATCGTTTACGTATAAATGTATATGCTGACGCATTACTTCTTCAGACATTTCTTGTGAATGCATTTTAATGTAATCGGGTAAAATCTCGTAGCTATTTTTAAAAGCACATTGCACACTTTGCTTAATAAGTGCATCAACCATCTCAATATCATTAGGGTCAATATCATTTCTTGCAATAATGCCGCCCAGCGGAATAGGAGCATTGTATGTTTCTTCAAAATAAGTACCTAAGTCCATCCATTTGCTTAAGCCTTTAGAAGTATAGGTAAAACGGTTTTCGTGAATAATCACCCCTGCATCTACAGTGCCACTCAGCACTGCTTGTTCAATCTCATTAAACACTAAAAATTCTTTATTAGTCACCTTAGGAAAAGCTAAACTAAATAATAAATGAGCCGTGGTGTTAATGCCTGGAATGG
>Ga0208682_1000178_pt1 | contig 19190 bp, 22 predicted proteins | sample Colrivmeta156802_FD_187687 | JGI IMG/M metagenome (GOLD analysis project Ga0208682, IMG submission 187687) | Estuarine microbial communities from the Columbia River estuary - metaG 1568-02 (SPAdes) (version 2) | ecosystem: Environmental > Aquatic > Marine > Intertidal zone > Estuary | place...
GACCAAGTTTCTGATGCGGTGCTCGACGCGATCCTCGCGCAAGACCCACATGCTCGTGTCGCTTGCGAAACTTTGGTGACAACTGGCCTGTGTTTGGTCTCTGGTGAAATCACCACCGAGGCTTACGTTGATATTGCTGAGACTGCTCGCGAAGTCATCAAGGGCATTGGTTACACCAATGCCGATTTTGGTTTTGATGGCAAGACCTGTGGCGTGCTTGTTGCGCTCGACGCACAGTCGCCCGACATCGCACAAGGTGTCAACAAGAGTGAAGAAGTGCGTGCTCGCACCGGAAGCGATGACCTCGATCTTCAGGGTGCTGGCGACCAAGGAATGATGTTTGGTTACGCATGCAACGAGACCGAAACTTTGATGCCGTTGCCGATTCACTTGGCCCACCGTTTGGCCGAGCGTTTGGCATTGGTGCGCAAGTCAAGCCAGATCCCGTACCTTCGCCCGGACGGCAAGACTCAAGTGACATTCGATTATGTCGACGGCAAGCCTGTCCGCTTGAAGACTGTTCTCATCTCGACTCAGCACGATGAAGGTATCGACCGTGACACCGTGATTCGCCCCGACCTCATCGAGCAAGTGATTCGTCCCATGATTCCGGCGCAGTTCGCGAACGATGATTACTCAATTTTCATCAACCCAACCGGCAAGTTCGTTTTGGGTGGACCACACGCTGACACTGGTCTCACCGGTCGCAAGATCATCGTTGACACCTATGGTGGTATGGGTCGTCACGGTGGTGGCGCATTCAGTGGTAAGGATCCGAGCAAGGTTGACCGTTCGGCTGCATACGCATCACGTTGGGTTGCCAAGCATGTTGTTGCTTCTGGCGCCGCTGATCGTTGCGAAGTACAAGTTGCTTACGCAATCGGTATGGCTCATCCAGTGAGCATTTTGGTCGAGACCTTCGGAACCGAAAAAGTTGCCGTTGAAAAGATCGAAGCCGCAGTTCGCGCAACCTTTGACCTGCGTCCCGCAGCGATTGTGCGCGACTTGCAGTTGAAGCGTCCGATCTATCAGCAGACTGCCGCATACGGTCACTTCGGTCGTGAGTTGGCAGATTTTGAATGGGAGAAGTTGTCACGCTTGTCCGAATTCTCTGCTGCGCTCGGCCGCTGAGTCGATCGTCGACGTCTGTCGATTGATATTGGCATGACGGCCGAAGCGGTCGTTCACGAAGCAGTGATTGCTGGCGTTGTGCCAGACCTAACTGGTCTTGATCGTGTCTTTGATTATGTCGTGCCCACCGAACTTGTGGCGCTCATAGAGATTGGTTCACGCGTTCGTGTTTCGTTGAATGGTCGTCGCGTTGGTGGATGGGTCGTCTCGCTAGGTGCACCTTCACAAGGTTTGTCAATTGACAAGTTGAAGGCCATTGATAAGTCAAGTGGTATCGGCCCCGATGAAGAGATGCTCGAGTTGTGTCAATGGGCTTCAATTCGCTGGTGCGCTTCGCGCTTGCGACCTTTTTTGGTGACCGCTTCACCAAATACGGTTGTGACTCGTCCTGCGCCACAACGCCGAACCAAGGTGTTGGCCGAACCGGTGTCGCCAGCAGCAACCAAACTCTTAGCCGAGGGTGGGGGAGTTTTGCGTTTGCCACCAAGTGCCGATCAGATGCCTGCGTTGCTGGCTGCGGCGCGAGTAGGTCCAACGTTGGTTGTGTGTGCGTCGGTTGACTCGGCAAATCTTTTGGCGCATCGACTGCGTCGAACTGGGGTCTCGGTTGCGTTGATGCCCGAAGAATGGGCTCTCGCTCGTGGTGGTGTTGATGTTGTCATTGGCTCTCGCTCTGCCGCATTTGCTCCCTGCCCAGGTCTCAAAGTCGCGGTCGTACTTGACGAACATGAGGAGTCCTTGCAAGAAGAACGTGCGCCAACGTGGCATGCGCGTGATGTTCTCGCCGAACGTTGCCGGCGTGCCGAGGCTCCATTGCTTTTAGTTTCGCCATGTCCGAGCGTTGTCGGTTTGGCCGGGCGAACATTGGTGGCACCATCGCCAGAACGTGAAAAAGCTGCTTGGCCCCATGTTGAGGTTGTTGACCAAAGCGAACTTGAGCCATGGAAACGTTCGATGCTGTCGTCTGAACTGATTGCCTATTTGCGCCACGCAGATGTACGTGTTGCCTGTGTCTTGAATACGAAGGGTCAGGCTCGTTTGCTGGCTTGCCGTACCTGCAATGCGCTCACGCGTTGCGAAGTATGCCAAGGAGCCATGGTCGAAGAAGTGACGGGACGACTCGACTGCGGAGCTTGTGGGGCGACACGTCCGCGTATTTGTGGATCATGTGGTTCGTCAGTGCTCTCACGAATTCGTCCAGGGGTTGCACGTTTGCGCGACGAACTTGAAGCAGCAGCTCAGCGTGATGTGTTGGCGGTTGTCGCTGGTAAAGACAAAGTCGAATCACTCGATGACACCAAGGCCGACGTATTCATTGGTACCGAGGCGGTATTGCATCGTGTGCGCCGTATTGATGTTGTGGCATTTTTGGATTTTGATAGTGAGCTTTTGGCCCCGCGATATCGCGCGAGCGAGCAGGCTTTTTCATTAGTGGCTCGGGCCGCTCGGTTAGTTGGTGCTCGAGATCGTGGTGGAAGAATTATTCTGCAAACGTCAATGCCTGATCACGAAGTTGTGCGCGCCGCGGTTGCGGGAGATCCATCAATTGTGAGCATCGCAGAAATCTCTCGCCGGCAGATGCTTGGATTGCCGCCGGCTTCAGCGATTGCCATCATTGAAGGTGACGGGGCCGATGAGTTCGTTCGAGAACTCGCAAAGTACGCAGGAGTGACCACGGCTGCGCATCGGGATAAATGGATGGTCCGAGCAGCCGATCACGAGATTTTGACTCAGGCCTGTGTGAACACAGCACGCCCAGTGAATTCTAAAATTCGTATCGAATTAGATCCGCCGCGTATTTAACGAGCGCGATTTCTGGCGAGTGCAGTTTCTAACGTTTGACGGTAAGAACGCGAAAACCCTGGCGCGACGAAATTCTTTTAACTTTCCATCCAAGTTCGGTGAGCCACTTTGCGAGCGAATCACTGCCGAGGTTCTTGTTGACGACGAGTACTGCGTGACCATCTGGTGAGAGGCGAGCAAGCCAGCGATTCAAGAGATCGTGGAGTTCTTGTTTGCCGACCTTGATTGGTGGATTGCTCCAGATCACATCGAACATCACATCGTCAGGTACTTCGTCGGGTGTCGCCACGGTGACATTCGTCAGTCCTAACGACGAAGCATTATCGCGAGTGAGTTGCCGAGCGCGTTCGTTGATGTCGACAGCCCAGACGGCACATTCTGGTGAGCGGCGGGCCATCGTCATGGCAATCGGGCCAGCGCCGCATCCGAGATCGAGGACGTTTCCGGTTACTGGAAGTGCAGGGGCTTCCATCAATAAGACTTTGGTTCCTGAATCAACGCGTCCGTGAGAAAAGACTCCGGTGTCGGTTTCAATGCTGAAACTCCCATCTGGCAATGAGACATCAATCCGCTTACGAGCCGAAGGAACTTCGGGGTCCTCGTTGAAATAATGGGCGGGTGGAAGATTCGAAGGAGCATCAGGTACAGACATGTCATAGGTAGCCTGTCATGTATGTCGTACCAAATTCGTACTTTCGGAGATCCTGTACTCGCTTCGCAAGCGGCAGCGGTCACAGATATTGATGGAAAGATCGTCCGGATCGTCGAAGAAATGTTCGACACGTTGTACGACAGCGACTCGGGTATTGGTTTGGCGGCGCCTCAAGTAGGTATCCAGCGCCAAATTTTTGTGTGGGATATGGACGACGAGCCAATGGTGATCCTCAACCCAACAATCACCGAATCTGATGGTGAGTGGGTCTACGACGAGGGTTGTCTGAGCATTCCGGGTCTGTATGTCGAAATGACTCGACCCAAGACGGTGCTCATGAAGGGCATCGACATGAATGGCAACGAAATTTCGCTCGAAGCCGACGAACTTGAAGCGCGACTGTTTCAACATGAACTCGATCATCTGAACGGTGTGTTGATGTTTGACCGAATGCAACCCGAACAACGTAAGCAGGCGATCGCCGAATACAAGAAGCTTTCCGAGCAAAGTGCTCCAGTCGGCGAAATCAAGCGTTTGCGAGCTGAATGAATCAAATGCCCGAGCACACGTCTGGATCTTTGGCACCTTTGCCAATCGGTGTAGTTCGACGTGTCGCATTCTTGGGTACGCCCGAACTCGCCGTACCGGTGCTGCGTTCGCTAGTTGAAGCCAACATTGATGTCGGTCACGTGGTGACCAGAGTTGATAAACGACGAGCCCGTGGCAACGATCTTCATCCAAGTCCAGTGAAGGCCGCGGCACTCGAACTCGGGCTGACGGTGTCGCACAAAGTTGATGATCTACTTGAACTGCACCGAGTTCAGCCATTTGATCTTGCCGTGGTCGTTGCATACGGGGCGCTCATCAAGCCACATGTACTCGCCGAAATTCCGATGGTGAACTTGCATGTCTCGTTGTTGCCCAAATGGCGAGGCGCAGCACCAATAGAACGAGCGTTATTGGCCGGCGATACGCAAACAGGTGTCTGCCTGATGCAAATTGAAGAGGGTCTTGATACAGGTGGTGTCATTGGCCGACGAACAATGGCAATCACCGATTCAACAACCGCTGATGACATTCGCTCACATCTAATCGCTGAAGGCTCGCAACTGCTGATCGAACAGTTGAATTCGGGTCTCGATCCGGTCGTGCCACAAGCAGGTGACGCGACCTACGCCGAAAAAATCGATTCAACAGAACTGCACATTGACTGGTCAAAGTCTGCGAACGAAATATCTCGTTTGATCCGCCTCGGAAATGCGTGGACGGTTTTTCGTGGCAAGCGATTAAAGATTCACCAAGCCGATGTCGTTCATGAATCCTCTTCTGAATCATCCGCTGAAACATCTGCTGAATCGGGAGTGTTGCTTGTTGCAAAGAATTCCGCAAGCGTGGCGACAAGTAGTGGATTACTCGAACTCAAAATCGTTCAACCCGAAGGAAAGCCCCGAATGAATGTGGTCTCATGGATCAACGGGGCTCAACCAACTTATGGAGAGAAGTTATTCAGTGACTGAAACATCGCGTTCGGTAGCGCTAGCTGCTTTGATGCGCATCGACCACGATGGGGCATATGCCAATTTGGTTTTGCCGGCACTTTTGTCGCGATCAAAACTCTCAGACCCAGATCGCCGATTCGTCACCGAGCTTGTCTACGGAACCACGCGCATGCGTCGAGCTTGTGACGCGCTCATTGATCGTTTCGTGGTCAGCGAACCCGATGATGCGACGCGCACCTTATTGCGACTCGGCGCATACCAATTAGTTTTCGCAGGCGTTGCTCCGCATGCTGCGGTTTCGGCAACTGTCGATCTGGCAACTCGTAAAACCAGCGGCTTTGTCAACGCAGTACTGCGCAAGGTTTCGACTGTTTCAATGATCTGGCCAAATGATGCAGTTCGTCTGAGCTATCCCGATTGGATCAGCGAAAGATTTCATGGCGAAATGTCGTCCGACGATGCGGTCGCTGCTCTTGAACGAATGAATGTGCCCTCGCCTGTGTCGACGCGCAGTGACGGGTATGTGCAAGATGAATCAAGTCAATGGGTTGCTGCATCCGTTGGCGGACAACGCGGTGACTTGGTCCTTGACTTATGTGCCGGACCCGGTGGCAAGGCAACCGGATTGGCAGCAAGTGGAGCGACTGTGATCGGTGCCGACTTGCAACCAACGCGCGCGGGACTCGTCGCTAAGAATGCCGAACGTATGGGCTATCACTTGCCGGTCGTTGCTGCCGATGGCGTTGCGCCTCCTTTTCTTGTCAATAGTTTTGATCGCGTCTTACTTGATGCGCCGTGTTCGGGATTAGGCGCATTGCGTCGTCGTGCCGATGCTCGTTGGCGAATCACGAGCAAAGATGTCAAAGAACTCGCGGTATTGCAAAAGCGCTTACTCGCGGCTTCGGCTCCATTAGTGAAACCTGGTGGGGTGCTGGTGTATTCGGTCTGCACCATTACTGCGGCTGAATCAACTGACCATGGCGTGCCAGAGGGCTTTGACGTCGTTGGTCGCGATGGCGACTCGGGGTTACCTGCACTTGGCGACGACTGGAACGACTTCGGTATTGGTCATCGAGTGCTTCCACATCATGCCGACACCGATGGCATGGTCCTCATCCGATATCGTCGCCGCCATGACTGATGATCTGTCGCCGATCCTGGCCAAAGTTCTCACTGTGAGCGACGGAGTCGTTCACGGCACGCGAGAAGACTTATCGGGTGCGAAGTTGGCCGAGGCACTTGAACACCATGGTTTTGTTGTTGTCGGTCGAGAACTCACGGCCGATGGCGTTGACAATGTTGCTCAGGCGTTGATTCGAATGTCAGAAGGTTTTGCCGGTGTCATCGTTAGCACCGGAGGCACTGGGTTTGCCCCACGCGACCAAACGCCCGAGGGAACACGGCAGGTCATTGAACGCGAAGCCCCTGGTTTGGCTGAGGCCATGCGTCTTGTCAACCCACTCGGTCGGTTGTCGAGAGGCATTGTTGGCATTAGGGGTCAAGCGATCATTTGCAATACGCCAGGTTCGCCAAAGGGCTGCGTTGAGCAGATTGAAGCCATCATCGATGTCTTGCCCCACGCCGTCCGTTTGCTGAACGACGACCCAACCAAGCACTAATTAACCCCGTGTCAAGCCACGCCCGCCGATAGCGTGACTTCTGTGTTGCGCATCGTCCTCCCCAAAGGCTCACTTGAAAAAGCCACGTTCGAACTTTTCGAAGCGGCCGATCTCACTATTCGCCGTTCATCAAGTGTCGATTACAAAGCCACTATTGATGACCCGCGCATCGTTGATGTACGCATTTTGCGCCCGCAAGAAATCCCGCAGTACGTCGCTGAAGGTTTGTTCGACATCGGAATTACGGGTCGTGATTGGGTCGAAGAAACTCAAAGTGATGTTGAGAGTTTGGGCGAACTCAAATACTCAAAGGCCACGACCGATCCAGTCAAAGTTGTCGTTGCAGTTGCTGGCGATAGTCCAGCGCAAACCGTTGCCGATCTGCCACATGGTGTGCGCGTCAGTTCTGAGTACCCAAGTTTGACCGAGCGTTATTTTGCGCAGCGCGGAATCAAGGCCGATGTGCGTTTGTCGTATGGCGCGTCTGAAGCAAAGATTCCCGACATTGCCGATTGCATCGTCGACATCACCGAAACTGGTCGGGCATTGCGTGCTGCTGGTCTACGCGTGATTGACACCATGTTGGTCAGTTACACCGAAATGATTGCCAATAAAGACTCGTACGCCGATCCGGCGAAGCGCCACGCTATGGGTCAGCTGATGACACTCTTGCTCGGAACGCTTGATGCGCGCGGCAAGGTTTTGGTCAAGCTCAATGTCGGTTCTGATGATCTGCAAAAGGTCTTGGCGGTTTTGCCATCGGCGAAGTCACCAACCATCAGCGAACTTGCTGGTGGCGGATTTGCCGTTGAATCTGTTGTTGAAAAGCGCACAATTAATACATTGATTCCTGCGTTGAAAGATGCAGGCGCATCCGATCTTTTGGAGATGCCGATCTCCAAAATTGTTGCCTGAGGTCAACGAGGTATGCGCGGCTCGGTGACGGCATTTGATGCACATGTTGGTCTTGGTGAGATCACGTTGACACAAGGCGAAGTCGTGATGTTTCATTGCGCAGAAATCGCTGACGGCACGCGCCAGATCAATCTTGGATCTGAAGTTGAATGTGAACTCATCACCAAGTTCAGCCGAGTCGAGGCCAGTGCAATTCGACCTGCCTGACGATCAACGCACGCGCGACATCGTCGGCGTGTTGTTGTCGCTGCCCGAAGGTTCAGTAGTCACCTATGGGGGAGTCGCAGCCGCTGCTGGGTATCCCAAACAATCTCGACTGGTCGGGCGAATCTTGTCGTTGTATTCAGATTCGCTTGATATGCCGTGGTGGCGAGTCGTGAATGTTCAAGGCCGACTGGTCCCGGGCAACGAAAGCGAACAGACCAGATTGTTGAAAGCCGAAGGGGTCGAACTCGTGAATGGCCGAGTGCGGATCACTGATTAAAGCGTGTTCTTGACCTGAACAAAAGCCATCCGAATATTGGCCAGAGCGTCTTTGAGAACTTCGAAGTTCTCCCCGAGTCGGGTGTCAAGACCCTCAACGAGACAGGCCAAGGCGTCGATGGCTAGGGCAGCTTCGACGAGATCTGGGGGACTGGCGGTCAAATGGATAGCGCCTAGTTCGTACAATCCCATGGCATGGTTGGTGACAACCACTTCAGCGGGCACTTCGGCGAGCCGTTGACGGGCCTCGGCCATCGCTTCAAGAGACTGTGCCAGTTCGGGTTCGGTTTCGTTGCTCATGGTCGATTCTGGTCTTTCGGGGCGAGATGTTGTGAGGGGATAGATAGCCCGATTTCGTCGGGTATGGCCGTTTTTGCGCCACGAGCGGCTACGCTACCTTCCACAACTGAGGCGAAGTGGGGTTGTTGCCCCCACCTGACCACAACTGATGAATGGGAAACCACAAGTCGACAGTGCGTTCAGGTCAATGCGAGAAGGCCACTTTGGTGGCTGACCCGTGACGACTTCGCGTCGCCATGTATCCATCCAACGGGAGGTCAGCCCTTTGCACAGAAGTGAACAGCCATAGCACCGCCAGTGAACGAACCTCGCTATAACGAACGCATTCGCGCTCGTGAAGTGAGGGTGATCGGACCCGATGGAGCCCAACTAGGAATCAAGACCGTCCCTGACGCCTTGGCCCTAGCTCGTGAGATCGACCTCGACCTAGTCGAAGTCGCACCCTTGGCCACTCCGCCGGTATGTCGCATCATGGACTACGGCAAATTTCGTTACGAAGAGTCTCAACGTGCGCGCGAAGCTCGCAAAAAGACGGCTCATGTTTCGGTCAAAGAAGTCAAATTCCGACCCAAGATCGGAAAGGGCGACTTTGATACCAAGGTGCGTCACGTCCAAGGATTCTTAGCTGAAGGCCACAAGGTCAAAGTCAGCTTGCAATTCCGAGGTCGCGAAATGGCTCACCCAGAGTTAGGAAGCAAAATTCTTGACGATGTCATTGAGCAAATTTTGAGTGTGGGCAAAGTGGAAACACAAGCTCGACTTGAAGGACGCAGCATGACCATGGTGCTTGTTCCCGATAAGAAGCCGGTGAAGAAAGAAAAGCCAGTTGTTGCCGAAAGTCCAGCAACTGAAGCCGAAATTCTTCCTACCGAAACTTCAGTCGAAACTCCTGTGATTGAAACGACCGCCCCGGCGACCGATACAACTGAAAATTCTGAAGAATAAATCACTCGATCTGAAAACCTTGAACAAAGGACATTGCAATGCCCAAGATGAAGACCAGCAAAACAGCAGCAAAGCGTTTCAGTAAGACAGGCACCGGCAAAATTCGCCGCCTGCAGCAGAACCGTCAGCACTTGTTCGAAAAGAAGCCGTCCACTCGTACCCGCCGTCTTGACGGCATGGTCGATGTGCACTCCGGTGACATCAAGAAGATCAAGCGTCTCCTCGGCGAGCGCTGAGTTTTACCCACCCATTTACGTAACTAGTTAAGAACGAAAGAAGGAGGAGTCCGATGGCCAGAGTTAAGCGTGCAGTCGGTTCTAAGAAGCGTCGTAAGCAGACATTGGAACGCGCCAAGGGCTATTACGGTAATAAGAGCAGGTCAGTTCGCGCTGCTAATGAGCAGGTCATGCGATCTGGTCAGTATGCATTCCGCGACCGTCGTGCAAAGAAGGGCGAATTCCGTCGCCTATGGATCCAGCGCATCAACGCAGCATGTCGTTTGCACGAGATCAGCTACAGCCGTTTCATCGACGGTCTGAACAAGGCTGGTATCGAAGTTGACCGCAAGATCCTCGCCGATTTGGCCGTGACCGATCTCGCGTCATTCGGTCGTTTGTGCGAAGCCGCTAAGGCTGCTCTCGCCTGAGCGAGGTCTTCTGAACCACGAACTGGTTCTCAGTAATCCAAGTATTCAACGACTGCGGCGCCTTGCGGGGCGCCGCAGTTCGCGTGACGACGAAGGTGCATTCATCGTTGAAGGCGCTGTTTTAGTCGCCGAAGCTGTCGCTGCTGGCTGGACAGTCGAAGGTCAATACCTTGCTCCTGGCGCCGATCCCATTGACGGCGCGGGCAGTGTTCATTACCTCGCTCCAGGTGTGATGGAGAAAGTGGCGACGACTGAAGCGCCGCAACCGATCATTGCCGTCGTGGCTCGACGATTCGCTTTACTCGATGTTTTGGCGACTGCTTCGTTTGTTCTTGTGGCCGATGGAGTCTCTGACCCTGGCAACCTCGGCACCATGCTGCGCTCGGCCGAAGCATCGGGGGCTGATGCTCTTGTTCTCACCCCCGGATCTGTTGATCCATCCAATCCCAAAGTTGTTCGAGCATCAGCGGGCAGCATTTTTCGCTTGCCTATTGTCGAAAAGGCCACCCTTGAAGATGTGGCTCGAGCAGGTTTGATTCGCCTCGGTACTTCATCGCACACTGGTCGCGAATACACGTCGGTTGATTGCACCCGACGCGTGGCCGTGGTGTTGGGCAACGAAGCCCACGGCATGAGTGATTCTTCGGCGGTAGACGAGTGGGTCAGTATTCCGCATGTCGGACAAGCTGAAAGCCTGAATGTCGCGATGGCCGCGACGGTGTTGTGCTTTGAAGTTGCTCGTCAACGACGTTCGGGTTCAAGTACCGTAGAGATGTCATGATTTCTGAAATCACCGCCGCTCGAATTGCCGCTGAGCAAAGCATTGCTGCAGCTTCAACGCTTGATGAGCTTCGCGTTCTCGACACCGATCTGTTGGGCAAGAAAAGCCCGTTGGCTTTGTTGAAGACTGGGCTTGGCAAACTGGCGACGGTTGATGAAAAGAAGGCGGCGGGACAATCGCTCAACGACGCGATGTTGGCTGTCGAAGAAGTTCTCAATGCGCGCCGAGCGTTGCTGGGTCGTGCGGAACGTGATGTTCAACTTGCTGCTGAAGCTCTCGACCTCACCGAACATTTCAACGCACCAGGTCGGGGTAAAGCCCACATCGTGACGCAAGCTTGGCAACGACTTGAAGATGTTTTCGTTGGACTGGGCTTCCAAGTAGCCGAAGGCCCCGAAGTTGAAACCGATTGGTACAACTTTGAAGCACTCAATATGCCGCCGTCGCATCCGGCGCGCAGTATGCACGACACGTTCTACGTTGATCATGGTCAACCTGGAAGCACGGTGTTGCGGACACATACATCTCCTGTGCAGATTCGCGTGATGCAAAATGTCGCACCGCCGATTTACATGATCATGCCTGGTCGTGTTTTCCGTAACGAAACAACCGACGCAACGCACCTCGCGGTGTTTCATCAAATCGAAGGTTTAGTGATCGATCGCGGAATCACCTTGGCCGATCTTGCCGGAACCATTGAGGCGTTCACGCAGGCTTTCTTTGGTCCTGGATTCACCAGTCGCTTGCGCCCAAGTTATTTCCCTTTCACCGAACCATCGGCCGAGTTTGACATTCGCACACCAAAGGGCGATTGGCTCGAACTTGGTGGCTGTGGAATGGTGCATCCAAATGTATTGCGCGCTGGCGGTCTTGACCCAGAAGAGTGGAGCGGTTTTGCATTCGGTTTCGGCATCGACCGTATGGCTAAAGAGCGTCATGGTGTTGGCGATGTTCGTGAGATGTATACCAATGACATTCGATTCATTGAGCAGTTTTAAGGACGCATGATGAAGGTTGTTCATTCATGGATTCGAGATCTAGCCAATTTGCCCGATGACGTCGACGCAATTTCCTTTACCTTGTCCGACATTGGTCTTGCTGTTGAAAGTGTTGACAAAGTTGGCGCAACTGTTGCGGGTGTCATCACTGCTCGCGTCATTAAGACTGAACGGCATCCCGACGCTGCCAAAGTGCATCGTGTTTTTCTTGATAACGGCGACGGCACCGAACACCACGTGTGGTGCGGAGCTTTCAACATGCAGCCCGGCGACATCATCCCGTGGGCAACGCCTGGTACCACAATGCCCGATGGCCGCTTGATCGAAACGAAACCGATTGTTGGTATTCCAAGCGAAGGTATGTGCTGCTCGGCTCGCGAACTTGGTCTTGGCGACGACCATGGCGGAATTCTCATCATGGATCCGTCGACACCCATTGGCGTTCCGTATGGTCAAGCGCTCGGGTTGGCCGAAGAGATCGTGTACGACATCGATGTCTTGCGTAATCGACCCGATGCGTACGGACAGATCGGCGTGGCTCGCGACTTGGCCGCGCGTTTTAAAGTTCCTTTCACCAAGAGCAATCCAGCATTGACTGTTGCTGGACCTTCAAAGTCTGCCCCGGTTGAAATTGTTGCTGGCGATCGTTGCGCTCGTTTCACGACGATCATCATCAGCGGGATTCGTATTGCGCCATCACCAGATTGGATGGTCAGTCGTCTCGCAGCTGCCGGCATGCGTTCAATCAACAACGTGGTTGACGTGTCGAACTACGTCATGCTCGAAACGAATCAGCCAAACCACGCCTATGACTTCGCAACCTTGGGTGGCGGGGGCTTCAAAATTCGTCAAGCTGCTCAAAGCGAAACAATGATCACGCTTGATGGTGTCGAGCGTTCATTGACGCAAGACGATCTGTTGATTTGTGATGCAACTGATCGCCCCATTGGTATCGCTGGCATCATGGGCGGCCAAAACACCGAGATCAGCGATTCAACCAACACGATTGCCCTTGAGACCGCCTGGTTTGAACCAGTCGGGATCATGCAGTCGGTCGCCCGACTCAACTTGCGCACTGAAGCATCTGCTCGTAACGAACGTGGCATGGACCCGTTCGGTATTGATCAGTCAATTGCCCGCTTCGTAGAACTATTGCGGCTCACCTGTCCAGATCTCGTGGTTCACGAAGGCATGGTGGATGCTCGTAGTTCATCAATTCCTGCGCCGACCGTCATTGCGGTTCGGTCGCAGCGTGTCAGTGCGTTGTTGGGTTCCACATTTACTGCAGAGCAGATCCGTTCACTCATCGAACCCATTGGCTTTGATTGTGCTGTCGGAAGTGACTCAGTGACGGTGACTGTTCCGTCGTGGCGACCCGATTGCACTCTAGAGATCGACATCGTCGAAGAAGTCGCACGTCATTTCGGTTACGACAATCTTGGTAAAACGGTTCCAAAGTCAACACAACCAGGCGGCTTGACGGTTGTACAACAACGACGACGCCGAGTTCGTGAGATTTTGTTGGGTCTTGGTTTTAACGAGGCCATGCCGCATCCATTCTTGACTGATGGCGATCTCCAGAACGCTGGTTTGCCAGGTGAAGCCGTACGTTTGGTGAATCCACTCGTTGTTGGCGATGATGTCTTGCGTACGTCTTTACGACCCGGTTTGTTGAAGGCCATTGCGTTTAATGAGTCGCATCGTCGTTCGGGTGTCAGTTTCTTTGAAGTTGGTCATGTGTATCCGACGAGCAGTGATATGTTGCCCGCCGAATATGAATCGCTTGGCGTTGTGATCGCCGGAGCCGAAGCACCTCAAGCAGTAGCGGTATGGCGTGAACTCGCCGGATCAATGGGTTGGGGAGCGCGTCTTGATCAGTCAAATGTTCCTGACGGTTTGCACCCGACGCGATCGGCCACTTTGTCGGTTGGCAAAGATGCAGTGGGTTTCGTTGGTGAAATTCATCCCGATGTTTTAGATGCGTACAACATCACGCAGCGTGTTGCAGTTCTCGAACTGAACCTGTCGCGATTGCTTGAAGTCGAACCCAAGGTTTCGCAGTGGAAAGCGACAAGTCGTTATCCATCGAGCGATATCGACTTGGCTTTTACAGTGCCGACTTCGGTCAGCGCTGAGAAGGTTGAAAAGTCGTTGCGTCAAAGTGCGGGTGCATTGCTCGTTGATCTCGCTTTGTTTGATGTGTATCGCTCAAAGGATGCTGGCGATTCACGAAGCTTGGCTTTCCGTCTACGTTTGCAGGCTCACGATCGCACGTTGACTGATGCCGATGTTGCCGCAGTGCGCGATAAGTGCATTGCCGGAGCCAACAAACTCGGCGCCCAACTCCGGTAACAAGAACTACCTAATTCTGCATTGGATCGGCTGGGCATTCGGCAAGCCAACTCACTTCACCTTTTTGACGACGCAACACGGCCTGCCACAACTCTTCTGGTTGATCGGTGAACACATCGGTCACTAAAGCGTTCAGAACAATCCACGCGCCGCCTTCAAGTTCGACATCAAGCTGTTGCGGTCCCCATCCCGAATAGCCATGAAAGATGCGCACCATCGACGGTCGTGGATCAACCGTTGTGGGATCGCTATCAAGATCAACGGGAGCCACGCAATCAATCGAAACGAAAATTTGACCATCAGGAGTTTTGCCCGGAACAACTCCGAGTCCGATTAAGGCCTTGGGGTCAACCGGGCCACCGCTAAAGAGTTCATTGGGTGGGGCGACCAATGCGTCCCACAGATCAAACTCAATATCAATGTCATCGCTTGGTCGATTCAGAACAACTCCAAGCGCCCCGCCTTCACTGTGTTCGAGCATGTAAATGACGGTGCGGTCAAAGTTGGGATCGGTCAAGGGAGGCGCAGCCACCAAGATGCGACCCTTGGTTGAGGGGAGTGCGAACCCACGAGACTTGGCCATATCCCCATGTTCTCACGCCAGATACACGGGCTGGTAGCCCTCTCGGCCGAAGTATCGTTGTATTTGTATGCATAAGTCCGTATGATCTTGCGCTGTGACTATGAGCCAGACAACCAACCACAAGAAAGTGGCCATTATTGGGGCCTCGGGCTACACCGGGGTTGAACTGATGCGCCTGATCGCGGGTCACCCCGAGATGGATCTCGTGGCGGCAACCGGCGACAGTCAAGCCGGAACTGCGGTTGCCTCGTTGTATCCCAACCTGGCGGCCCATTACCCAGATCTGGTTTTTGGGGACTCCAATCCCGACACTTTGGCGCAACAGATCGATGGCGTTGATGTGGCATTTCTGGGTCTGCCTCACGAAGCCAGCTTGTCGTTGGCGCCGACTTTGGTGGGCAAAGTCGGATGTGTTGTCGACCTGTCGGCCGCCTATCGGTTGAAAGAGGCCTCGGCGTATCCGCAGTGGTACGGCTTCACTCATGATCAACCCGAGTTGTTGAAGAAAGCGGTTTATGGTCTGCCCGAATTGCATCGTCAAGAACTTGTTGGCGCGCAACTTGTCGCAACACCAGGCTGTTACGTCACCGCGGCGACGATGGCACTCGCTCCACTCGTCCGGTTAGGTCTCATTCAAAATTCTGGAATCATCGTTGATGCCGCGAGTGGAGTGTCTGGTGCTGGTCGAGTGCCTAAGCAAAACAACAATTTCACAACTGTCAATGAAGATATGAACGCCTACGGACTACTTGACCATAGGCACACGCCCGAGATGCAAGAACAAATCGGCGCCGAATTGTTGTTCACGCCGCACTTGGTGCCGATGAACAGAGGAATTCTGGCCACGTGTTATGCGCGGCCAGTTAACGGTTCATCAATCACGACACAATCGTTGCTCGACGCCCTCAAGAGTTTTTATGCCAACGAGCCTTTCGTTGTTATTCGTTCTGAGTCTCCATCTACAAAAGCAACGCTCGGTTCAAATGCAGTGCACATCACGGCTCGATACGACGAACGCACTGGCTATGTGATGGTGATTAGTGCGTTGGACAACTTATGTAAAGGCGCATCGGGCGGAGCATTGCAAGCCGCCAATGTTGCCCTTGGACTTCCAGAGACTTCTGGACTGACTTCGATTGGGGTTTACCCGTGAGTACACAAAATTCATCAAGCGCATTGGCTCCAGAGTCGCGGGCTGCGGTTCTTATCGAGGCATTGCCGTACATTCGCAAATTCGCCAACAAGGTCGTAGTGGTCAAATACGGTGGCAACGCGCTTGCTGGCGCCTCCGAATCTGATGCGCTCGCGCTTTTTGCTGAAGACATCGTGTTGATGCGCCTCGTGGGTCTCAAGCCTGTTGTTGTTCACGGTGGCGGACCACAGATCAGCGATCTCATGACTCGGCTTGGTAAGACCACTGAATTCAGAAACGGTTTGCGGGTCACCGACGCTGAGACCGTCGACATTGCCCGAATGGTGCTGAGCGGACAAGTGAATCCCCAAATCGTGGCTGCGATCAATGTTCACGGCCGATTTGCAGTGGGGGTTAGTGGCGAAGATGCGACTCTTATTACCGCAACACCCAAAGATCCTGAACTCGGATTTGTGGGTGACGTTGAAAAGATCAACCCAGCAATTCTGCAACGGCTCCTTGACGATGAATTCGTCCCGGTCATTGCAACTATTGGCGTCGATGCCAATGGGCAGGCGTACAACATCAATGCCGACACCGTTGCTGGGGCAATTGCTGAAGCACTCGGCGCAGAAAAGCTCGTGTACCTCACCGATATCGAGGGTCTGCGAAAGGTCGTGAGCGATCCGAGCAGTTTGATTCGACAGACGACTCCTGACGAGCTTGATGCGCTCATGGCCGATGGCACGATTGTTGGCGGAATGATTCCGAAGGTTGAAAGTTGTGTTCATGCCGTGCGTAATGGTGTCAAGCGGTCTCACATTTTGGACGGACGAATTCCACACGTTTTGCTTCTTGAGCTCTTCACTGATTCCGGAATCGGCACGATGGTTGAAAGTTCATACCGAAAGGCGGGACAAGCATCATGAGTGCGCATACTTTCTCGACTACTCCCAATCAATATTGCCCGTTCATGCCCGTATTTGGTGCGCCAGCGGTGATGTTTGAAAAGGGTCTGGGAACCGAACTGTGGGACAGCAATGGTAAGCGTTATCTCGACTTCTTGTCAGGTATCGCAGTTGTTTCGCTTGGTCACAGCAATCCTGTGGTTGCTGATGCAATCTCGCAGCAACTCTCGAAGCTGTTGCATGTCAGTAACTTCTTTGCGAACCCTGCGGCGACACAAGCAGCAATTGCGATAAACGAATTGATGTTTGAAGCATCGGGTGCACATGGTCAAGTTTTCTTGTGCAACAGTGGCGCCGAAGCAAATGAGGCTGCCCTCAAGTTGGCTCGTCGTTTCGGCGGACGTGGTCGTCATGTCGTTGTGTCGGCTTTCGGAAGTTTTCATGGACGGACGTTGGCCGCTCTCGCTGCCACTGGTCAACCAGCAAAGCAAGAACCTTTTCATCCGATGCCAGACGGCTTTCGTCATGTCGCATTTGGTGACATGCAGGCTTTGGTCGACTCGATTGATCCAACAGTTTCGGCAATTCTTATTGAAACCGTTCAGGGTGAAGGTGGAGTCATTCCTGCTTCACGTGAATATCTGCAGGGCATTCGCAAGTTGTGCGATGAGCGCGGCATGTTAATGATGGTTGACGAGGTGCAAACCGGATTCGCGCGAACGGGCAAGTGGTTTGGTTTCCAGCATGCCGACATCGTCCCCGATGTTGTCACAATGGCCAAGGCTCTCGGAAACGGTTTCCCCGTCGGCGCTTGTTGGGCCAAGAGTGAAGTTGCTGCTGTTTTCCAGCCAGGAGATCATGGTTCGACCTATAGCGGTACGGCAATTGCTGGCGCGGCAATCACTGCAGTCATTGGTGAGATGCGTCGAATCAACGCACCAGTGCTTTCACACGACAAGGGTCAGTACTTGGCAGAACAACTTGCCAAAGTGGATGGAGTCGTGGATGTGCGCGGCCAAGGACTCTTGCGAGCGGTCGAACTTGGATCAAAGCGTGATGCCAAGGCCGTTTATCTTGAATTGCTCAATCGTGGTGTCGTGACGAATGCAGTGAATGCAACCTCGCTGCGACTTGCACCCCCGATCACAGTTTCAATTGCCGAAATGGACGAAGTCATCGCGGCAATCGCTCAAGTTTTGTCCGAGGGAGTCGGCGTTACCGCCTGAAAACAATGAAGCATTTACTCAACATCACCGATTTAACAGTTGACGAAATCAAGCTTGTGCTTGAGATCTCACAACGTGATCCAGCCAGTCTTGGTCGTCCCCTCGCTCACGCCGATGGAACGCCCAAGGGCGCTGCGCTCATTTTTGAAAAGCCCTCTAATCGAACGCGTCACAGTATGGAGATCGCCGTCGTTCAACTCGGCGGTCATCCGGTCTATACCCGCGGTGAAGAAGTTGGCTTTGACACTCGTGAACCAGTCGAAGATATTGCGCGCATTATGTCGGGCTACCACGGTCTGATCGCAGCCCGGGTTTTCAAGCACGATGTCGTGCAACGCTTAGCTGCCTCAAGTTCGATTCCTGTGGTCAACATGTTGAGCGACGAATCACATCCACTTCAGGGTCTGGCAGACGCTCTCACGATGGTTCAAGAATTTGGTTCACTTGAAGGCATGACAGTCGCCTACGTTGGCGATTACAACAATGTGGCGCGTTCGCTTGGCGAAGTGTGCGTGATGCTTGGTGCTCGCTATCGATTGGCCTGCCCAACTGGCTACAACGCTCCTGACCAAGAGTTAGCGCGCATCGCTGCTTTGGGTAGTGGCTCCATTGATCAATCAAACGATCCACAACGAGCAGTTGCTGGTGCTCACGCTGTGCATACCGATACCTGGGTTTCAATGGGTCAAGAAGCAGAGAAGGCTGAGCGTTTACAGATCTTCGGCACATATGCAGTCACGGCCGCATTGATGTCGCAGGCTGATTCAAAGGCAATCTTTATGCATTGCCTTCCGGCCTATCGCGGTTACGAAGTAGCTGCTGACGTCATCGATGGTTCAGCGAGCCGAGTCATTCAACAAGGTCATAACCGACTGCACGCGTCTCGTGGCGTGCTTGCCTACTTATTGGGGGTCACTAAATGAGCACAAAAGCGCAACGACAACAAATGATTGCCACTTTGATCTCACAGCAGGCTGTCACCAATCAGCCACAACTCGTTGAACTCTTGTTGGGCAACGGAGTCAGTGCAACTCAGGCGACGGTGTCGCGTGACCTCGAAGATCTTGGAGCAGTGAAAGTGCGCGTCCCAGGTGGCGACACCGTGTACGCCATTCCCGAATTCGCTCCAGCTCGATTAGCTCCAGAAGATCAATTGCGACGAGTGATGGGCGAGTGGGTGGCCGATGTGCAACACAGCGGTCCTATGGTTGTGGTTC
>Ga0208682_1000183_pt1 | contig 18971 bp, 18 predicted proteins | sample Colrivmeta156802_FD_187687 | JGI IMG/M metagenome (GOLD analysis project Ga0208682, IMG submission 187687) | Estuarine microbial communities from the Columbia River estuary - metaG 1568-02 (SPAdes) (version 2) | ecosystem: Environmental > Aquatic > Marine > Intertidal zone > Estuary | place...
GGACTCTTTACGCCGGAAGAAGCAGCAGCAAAGCCCATTTCGGTTTGTTCCATTGGCGACGCGGCCATGACCGAGGGCGAGGTGGCAGAGGCCTTGCAAATGGCGGCCCTTAAGCAGTTTCCGCTCTTGTTTGTGGTGCAAGACAACGGCTGGGACATTTCTGCCAACGCCGCAGAAACACGCGCCCAAAACGCCGCAGAATACGCCGCAGGTTTCAAGGGAATTCGCGTTTTGAGCGTAGACGGATCCGATTACTCGGCCTGCCGCCACGCGCTGCAAGACGCCATCAAAACCATGCGCGAAACACGCCAGCCCCATTTGCTTCACGCCCGGGTACCGCTGCTCAACCACCACACCTCCGGGGTGCGCAAGGAGTGGTACCGAGACGATTTGGAGGAACACGCACTTCGCGATCCGCTCCCAAAGCTGCAAACATTTTTACTGGACAACGGCTTCGCCCAAGCAGAACTCGACGCCGTTTTGGCCGACGCAGAAAATCTGGTGGCCACAGACTATAAGCGCGCTTTGGCGGCAGAAGATCCGCGTCCAGAGGATTTGTTGGTGCACGCAATGGCACCAACCCCCGTGGTTGCCGAGCGCGGCGAGCGCTCCCCCGCGGGCAAAGAACGTACCGTGATGGTGGACTGCGCACTCTTTGCCTTGCGCGAGGTGTTGGAGCAACATCCGGAAGCCTTGTTGTACGGCCAAGACGTAGGCCACCGCTTGGGCGGCGTGTTCCGGGAGGCCGCCACTTTGGCCCAACAATTTGGCAGCCACCGCGTGTTCAACACGCCCATTCAAGAAGCCTTCATCATCGGCAGCACCGTTGGTATGTCCGCGGTGGGCCTGAAACCCATTGTGGAAGTTCAGTTTGCAGACTACATCTGGCCCGGACTGAACCAGTTGTTCACCGAGCTTTCCCGCAGCTACTACCTTTCCAACGGCAAGTGGCCCGCCAGCGCGGTGGTGCGCGTGCCCATCGGTGCCTACGGCAGCGGAGGCCCGTACCACAGTTCCAGCGTGGAGAGCATTGTAACGAATATTGCGGGCATTAAGGTGGCCTACCCCTCCACCGGCGCGGACCTCAAAGGATTGATGAAAGCGGCGTTTTTGGACCCCAACCCGGTTTTGCTGCTGGAGCACAAAGGCCTGTATTGGAGTAAAATAAAAGGAACCGAAGGGGCCAAAACGGTGGAACCGTCGGAAGATTATGTTTTGCCCTTTGGTGTGGGCAGACGCGTTTTGGAAGCGGAACCCCAGCCAGCTGAAGCGACGGCGGTTGTGGTGACTTACGGAATGGGGGTTTATTGGAGCTTGGAGGCCGCGCAAAAGTGGCCCGGCCGCGTGGAGGTGATTGACTTGCGCACCTTAGCCCCGTGGGATGAGGAATTGGTGGTAGAACGTGTTCAAGCACACAGCCGCTGCTTGGTGGTGACCGAAGAGATGGTGGGCCAGACGTTTGCCCAAGCAGTAGCCGGCCGTATTTCAGACCGGTGCTTTGCGCACCTGGACGCCCCCGTACGCTTGGTGGGCAGCGTTCGAGTACCCGCTATTCCGTTGAATAAAACACTGGAAGCCACTCTTTTGCCCAATGCAGATAAGGTGGCTCAGGCTTTGGAGGAGTTGCTGGCGTACTGATTCAGCGGCGCGGGAACCGCGCCGCTGAATCACCCCACGGTTCAGTTGCTTCCAGCTTCCCGTCGCAAAAGCGGACAAACGCGGTACCGCGGATCGCCGGTCTCGGCCATCATGCCGTCCAAAACGGCAACGGCCTCGTGCAAACCCCATTGTTCGGCCTTTTCAAAGGGCCCCATGGGGTAGTTCACGCCCAGTTTCATGGCCGTATCAATCGCTTCCGCTTGTGCTACGCCTCGGTACAAAGCATCGTAAGCTTCGTTGATGATCAACGCCCACGTGCGGTTGACCACCGTACGCGCCAAGGCAGCATCTTCGTGCGGTGCCGGATGGACGGCCCCTTCGCGGTAATCGTAAAATCCACGACCGGTCTTGCGGCCCAGCAATCCAGCCTCCACTAAACGTTTCTGCGCCAAGGACGGGCGGAACCGCGGATCGTAGTAGAACTGCTTCCAAACGGTTTCGGTTACCGTGTAGTTGATGTCGTGCCCAATGAGGTCCATCAGGGCAAAAGGGCCCATTTTGAATCCGCCGTGGGTCGTTAGGGCCCAGTCAATGGTAGCGCGATCCGCCACCTGGGTTTCTTCCATGTGCAGGGCCTCGCCGTAGTACGGACGCGCCACTCGGTTGACGATGAAACCGGGCGTGTCTTGCGCCACAACACCCGTCTTCTTCCACCCAGCAACCCAAGCCAAACAGCGCGCCACTGTTTCGGGCGCGGTAGTCAGGCAGGGCACCACTTCCACCAACGGCATCAGCGGCGCGGGGTTGAAAAAGTGCAAGCCCACCACGCGTTCGGGCCGATGAATGCCTGAAGCCAACGAGGCGATGCTCAACGAGCTGGTGTTGGAGGCCAAAACAGCGGTTTCCGGCAGCAAATCGTCCAGGATTCGGAACACCGAACGCTTGGCCTCCAGGTTTTCGTAAATGGCCTCTACCGCCAATTCGGAACTTTCGCCGTCCCGTAGGTTGTCGCTGAACGCAATGCGGCCGCGCAAGGAATCGGCCTGCTCTTGGCTGAACTTCCCCTTGGCAACCAAGGTTTCCAACGTCTGGGTCAGTCGTTGGGCCGACTTCGTCAGCATTTCCGGTTTGGTGTCGTACACCACCACGGTCTCGCCCGCTTGGGCCAAAACTTGGGCGATGCCGGACCCCATGGCGCCGGCTCCTATTACGATTACTTTCATGTGGCTGGGAACGGTTAGTGTCCGCGAAAATTGGGGGTTCGTTTTTCCAGAAAAGCCGCAACGCCCTCCTTGAAATCGTCGGTTTCCGCTGCGGCCAATTGCAAATGCAACTCCGTATGCAGCTGGGCCTCCAGGTCCGCAAACATTGAGGCGTTGAGCGCTTCCTTGACCAAAGCAAGTGCCCGCGTGGGCCGCTGGGCCAACTCGCGCGCCACGTTCAACGCATCTTGGGCGAAGGAGTCGGCCGGAAATACCCGATAAATCATTCCCGCGGCGAGGGCAGCGTCTGCAGTCATGCGGTCCCCCAGAAGCATGGTGGCACTGGCGCGACCAAAACCAATCAAGCGCGGCAACGTCAGGGTTCCTCCCGAATCCGGAATCAGGCCGATGCTGGTAAACGCCTGCACAAACGAGGCCTTATCCGACGCCACCACCACGTCGCACACCAAAGCCAAACTGGCTCCGGCCCCAGCAGCAACTCCGTTGACGGCGGCCACTACGGGCTTGCTCAAAGCGCGAATTTGCAGCACCAAAGGATTGTAGTGCTCGGTCAAAATGGTGCGCATTCCGGGCCCGGCGGGATCAATGGCTTCCCCCAAATCCTGTCCGGCACAAAAGGCCTTGCCGCCACCCGTCAGCAAGACGCAGCGCACGGCGGGGTCTTCGTTGGCTGCGCGCAGGGCCTCTTGCAGTGCCAGGGCTTGCTCCCGGTTGAAGCTGTTGAACTTGTCCGGGCGGTTTAGGGTAATGAGGCAAACACCGTCGAGGTGTTGGACGTCAATGGGTTGGTTCATGAATCGTTGCGATTTAGTCAAAAGTTAGCCGGTTGTTGGAGAGAGCCAACCGCAACAGGCTGCCCAATAGCTAGTTGCGATTCAAGGGAAACCCCGATGTAGAAGTTGAGTTGCGCGTTCCGTATTGTGTGAAAATACGGGAAGTTCCCCTATTTTCCCAAATTATTTAGGTTGCCGCCCAAGCACAGGAGGTTCCTACAAGCACTTGAAATAATCAAAAGGCTCAAGGCAGTCGTCGCACTGGAAGAGGGCTTTGCACGCGGTGGACCCGAAGTTGGAAACGCGGGTGGTGTGCAGGCTCTTGCACCGCGGGCACCGCACGGCCGGAGACGGGGCAAACAAAGAGCGCTTGTCTGCAGAGCTGCCCACGGGGGGCGCAATGCCGTAGGCCTCCAGCTTGGCCCTGCCCTCTTCCGTGATCCAGTCTGTGGTCCACGGGGGAGACAGTACCGTTTGGATTTCCGTGTGGGCGAATCCAGCACCCTCCAACGCCTCGCGAGCGGAACGCACAATGACGTCCGTTGCGGGGCAACCGGTGTAGGTGGGGGAAATTCCGACGCGCACATTACCGCTGTGCTCTCGCTCCACAAAACGAACCATGCCCAGCTCCACAATGCTGACCGCAGGCACCTCCGGGTCCAAAACGGACGCTAAGATGTTCCAAATGTCCGAATCTTCTGGGTTTCTTACCATTTGGCGTCCGGGTAGGCCCGGGGTAGGTACTGCATTTCCGCCAAGATGTACCCCAGGTGCTCCGTGTGCCGGCCGTGCAGCCCGCCTTTTTGCATGTAGGCGTTGGGGTCTGGCAGTTCCAAGGTAGCCAACGCGAATACCTCGCGCATTTTTTGCAACCAATCCGCACGAAGCATGCTGGGCAAGGGCACTGCGCCGTCCAATCGACGGTCCAGATCCGTGTCTTCAAACAGTTCGCCCGTGTAGGCCCATAGGCGGTTGACGCTTGCTTGAATTTTGGCGTGTGATTCGTCCGTGCCGTCGCCCAAGCGAATGATCCATTCCGCGCTGAACTGCGCGTGGTAGCTCACCTCTTTGTAGGCTTTTTGAGCCAGTGCGGAGATTTCTTCCACGGGGCTCTTGGCCAACTGCTCCAGCAAGAAGAAATTGTAGGCGTCAAAGAAAAATTGGCGCGCCAGGGTGTCGCCCCAGTGGCCGTTGGGCAGCTCCACCAAAAGGTGGTTGCCAAACTGGTGGGTGTCTCGCCGGTACGCTAAGTCGTCTTCGGTGGAACCGTCGGCCCGCCACGCGGCAGCCATTTGGTAGTACCCCCGTGCTTGGCCAATGAGGTCCAGCGCAACGTTGGTAAGGGCGATGTCCTGCTCCAGAACCGGCCCGTGACCGCACCACTCGGACAGACGCTGGCCCAATACGAGGGTGTCGTCTGCCTTGCGCAGGGCGTAGTCGGCTAAATCACATGTGGCCCACTTCATCGGGAATGTCGTAGAAAGTGGGGTGTCGGTACGGTTTGTCGTCGGACGGAGCGAAGAGGGGCTCGCGCTCATCTGGGGAGGACGCCACTACGGCGCTGGAGGGAATCACCCAAATGGAGACGCCTTCGGACCGACGCGTGTACACATCGCGGGCACTTTTGAGTGCGGTTTCGGCGTCGGGGGCGTGCAGGCTGCCGGAGTGCTTGTGGGCCAATCCGTTTTTGCTGCGCACAAAGACCTCCCACAACGGCCAGGCATCGGGACTTTGGCTCATGCGGCGCTGGTTTTAAGGGCGTTGGACGCCGAGGCAGCGGCACGTTTTTTGGCGTGGGCCAAGGCGGCCTCACGCACCCACATCCCATCGTCGTGGGCTTTTTGGCGGGCGGCCAGGCGCTCTTTGTTGCACGGACCGTTTCCGGCAATGATTTGGAAAAACTCTTCCCAATCGATGGGACCAAAATCGTAGTGTTCGCGGGCATCGTTCCACTTCAGGTGGGAATCGGGCACGTTGAGGCCCAAGAACTCCACTTGCGGAACGGTTTTGTCCACAAATTCCTGACGCAGCTCGTCGTTGGTTTTGCGCTTGATGCGCCAAGCCATGGACTGGGCGGTGTTGGGCGACTGATCGTCCGGCGGGCCAAACATCATCAGCGACGGCCACCACCAACGGTTTAGGGCGTCTTGCGCCATGGCCTTTTGGTCCGGAGTGCCCGCGGCTAAATGCATCATGATCTCGTACCCTTGGCGCTGGTGAAAAGACTCTTCCTTGCAAATGCGCACCATGGCGCGGGCGTAGGGCCCGTAGGAGGTGCGGCACAACATGACTTGGTTGGCAATAGCGGCGCCGTCCACCAACCAGCCCACAGCACCCATGTCTGCCCAATTCAAGGTGGGGTAGTTGAAGATGCTGGAGTATTTGGCGCGTCCGGCCAATAAATCGTCCAGCAATTCCTCGCGGGAAATGCCCAAGGTTTCTGCGGCACTGTAGAGGTACAAGCCGTGGCCGCCTTCGTCCTGAACTTTGGCGAGCAAAATCAGCTTGGACCGCAGGCTGGGAGCCCGCGTGATCCAGTTGGCTTCCGGCAACATGCCCACCACTTCTGAGTGGGCGTGCTGGGAAATTTGCCGAATCATGGTTTTTCGGTACTTCTCCGGCATCCAGTCCTTCGGCTCCACCTTGTTGTCTGCGTCAACGTAGGCTTGGAACCGGTGATCGAGTGAAATTTCTTCTCCCATGGGGCCTTGATTTCTGATACTGCAAGTTTACGAAAGGAACCAACGCGCACCGCGCTGCGTTACCTTTGTTGTTCTGCCTTTGCAACGATTTTAGCACGCATAAGTTTATGTTGGGATTTTTTAAGAAAAAAGCCGAGCAGCTGCCCGGTCTATCCACTACCGCAGAAGTCCAAAAAGGGCGAGGCGCGCCCAAGTTTCAGCCCCTAAACGTGGCCGAGGTGCGCCGCGAGACGTCGGACTCCGTTTCTGTAGCGTTTGCGCTGCCGGAGGAGCTTCGGGAGCTGTTCCGTTTTCGCGCGGGCCAGTACCTAACCTTTCGCACCACCATCGACGGCGCGGAAGTTCGTCGGTCTTATTCGCTGTGCTCCAGCCCGTTGAGCGGGGAATTGCGCGTGGCCATCAAGCAGGTGGAAAACGGCGTTTTCAGCACCTGGGCCAACACGGTTTTGACCGCAGGAACCACCTTGGAAACCATGCCCCCGCAGGGAGGGTTTGTTTTTGACCCCGACGGTTCCCGCACGGCGCACTACGCCGGTTTTGCGGCCGGAAGTGGCATCACGCCCGTACTGAGCATCTTGACGACGGTTCTGGAAGCAGAACCCACGAGCACCTTTGCCCTGTACTACGGCAATCGCTCCACGGCTACCATTCTGTTCAAGCAGGAGTTGGAGGACCTGAAAGACCGGTACCTGGGCCGTTTGGAAGTGCACCACGTGTTGAGCCGGGAAGACCAGGGGGCAGACGCCCTCAAGGGCCGCATTGACCGGGACCGCGTGGAGCTTTTTGCGGAGCGCTTTCCCGCGCTCACGTCTGCACGCGCCTTTTATTTGTGCGGTCCGGAACCCATGATCCACGGCGTTACCGACGCCTTGGTGGGCTTGGGCGTGCCCAAAGAACGCGTTCATTTTGAATTGTTCACTGCGGCAAACCCCGCCGCACCGACAAAGTCAGCGTCCAGCAAGCTGGACAAAGGAGCCACGGTGCAGGCCACGGTGATCCTGGACCGCGAGGAAACCCACTTCAACATGCGCCCCAAAGATTTCGTGCTGGACGCAGCGTTGGACGCGGGTGCCGACGTGCCGTATGCCTGCAAGGGGGCGGTTTGCTGTACCTGCCGCGCGAAAGTTTTGGAGGGATCCGTGGAGATGGCCATGAACTACGCGTTGAGCGAAGAAGAAGTGGCCGACGGCTACGTGCTCACCTGCCAAGCGACGCCCACGTCCGAACGGGTGGTGGTTAGTTTTGATGAGTGAGGGGTTTGCCGGGTTTTTGAAGCAAAGCAAAACGAAGAAACACGGGCCCCAGCGGGGCCCGTTTTCATTGGTGGGCAATTAAGTCCGCTGCGGCAGATAAGGAAGATCCTGTGTTATGGCAATGACGGACGTTACTTCCTCAAAACGGGGGCGCCGAATGCGCGCCAAGGCGCGCGCCACGCCCGAAGCCGGTTTGTCCGACGAGTGCGTTTCCACGTAGGCATGGGCGTGGACGTCTTGGCATAGGTGGTAGGCGTTTGTGAGTCCCAAATTGACGGTTCCGCCCAAGAAAAACGGCAGCCGGTACTGTAGGGAGGGGGCCAGAACGGTGCACGGCCGGGCCATGGTGGTTCGCAACGCGCGCAGCAAGCTTCGGTTGCGGTATCCGTGCGGGGCAATCAACACACTCCCCTCTTCGGAAGAGATCCAGAGGCCACCGTGCGTGGGGTCCCACCAAGAGGCTGGGAGGGGGGTGAGGGTCAACTCCGGGAGCGAAGGATGGGAGCAAAAAGTTCCGTCCAAAGAAACCAGGTTTCGGCCTTCGGGAAAAAGGCGCTTGAGGCGTCGGTACGCAGCGGGAACCGCCAAGATGGGGACGGAGGCGGGCAAGGCGCGCAAGGTTTCCTCGTGGCAGTGGTCGGAAAACGGCTGCGTGATGACGATGGCGTCCAGCGGCCCCAAGGCGGCAATGGGCCATGCCGCTTGCGGCAAATGCTGCGTGTGAAACCAACCAAATCCGTCGATCTCCGGACCCAACAACCAGGGGTCCACCACCAGGCGCAGTCCGGTTGTTTCCAGAAGCCAGCTGTGGTCTGGGTTGATGCGCGTGAGTTTCATGGTTTGAGCATGTAAAAATGAGGAATTCCGTCCTCCAAAAATTCATCACCAACGGGTGAAAACCCAAATGCGGAATAGAATCGCGTCAAATAAGACTGGGCCATGATGCGCACGGGGCCGGGCCAACGCTGGGCGGTTTCGTCCAGCGCGCGCTGGAACAGCGCGCGCCCCAAACCGGTGCGGCGAACGGCTGCGGCCGTGGCCACTCTGCCAATGCTGGCTTCCGAGTACAAAACCCCCGGGGGGATGAGCCGGGCAACGGCCAAAGCTTCGGTGGTGCGCTCGCCCGCCTCCGGGGTGCCGCACCACAGGTGCAATGCGCGCAGATCCACACCGTCGTGATCTTGGTAAACGCAGTTTTGCTCCACCACAAAGACCGCAGACCGCAGGGCGAGCAACGCGTACAGTTCGTCGGGGTGCAATTGGTCAAATGCCTTTAAACGCCATTCCATATCGCATGCAATGTCCGTACTTTTACCATCCGTTCCAAACACAACGATCAAATACGCATTTGCCCATCGTCCAAAAGATTGTCATCGAAATCGGCGCAACTCTTTTTGGGGCTGACGTCCGAATCAACGGAACAAATAAGGGCACCAAATCAGTACGCTCATGAAATCCATTCTCTTTCGCGACCTGGGCACGGCCTCGTACGGCCCCTGCTGGGACCTGCAGGAAACCTATTTTCAGGAGAGCCTCACCCGCAAGTCAGACAACCGGAAATTGCCTGAACAAGAGCAAATTCCAACCGTGGATCGCCTGCTGTTTGTGGAGCATCCGCACGTTTACACCCTTGGGAAGAGCGGAAATTTGGAGAATCTACTCGCCAACGAGGAGCAGTTGAAGGCCATTCAGGCGGAATTTTACCCCATCAACCGCGGCGGAGACATTACCTACCACGGACCCGGCCAGCTGGTGGGCTACCCCATCTTGGACCTGGACCACTACTTCACGGACATCCACCGCTACCTCCGCACCCTGGAGGAAGTCATCATACTGGTTTTGGCCGAATACGGGCTCCACGCCGAACGCAGCCCGGGCGAAACCGGGGTTTGGTTGGACGTGGGAACTCCTTTTGCGCGAAAAATTTGCGCCCTGGGCGTGCGGGCCAGCCGATGGGTGACCATGCACGGCTGGGCCTTCAACGTCAACACGGACCTGCGCTACTTTGAGTACATCATTCCCTGCGGCATCACGGACAAGAGCGTAACCTCGTTGGACCGGGAGCTCAAGCGCGCCGTTTCCATGGACGAGGTCAAGGAAAAGGTCAAACGCCATTTTGAAGCGCAATTTGGCGCCGTTTTGGTACCGGACCCGACGGATTCTCTTACTTTAGCCAACGGTTAACCCCTTAATTTAGCGAATCGTGCGCAAAATTTTCTGGTTTTTTGGTGCTTTGATTTTGGTTGTGGGCGTCCTGCTGGCTGCCGGTTACGGCTATTTGCTGAAAGGCGTGTACGCCACCTACCTCCAAGGGCAAACGACCTCCAACATCCACGACCGTTTGTACTTTGATCAAGACAGCGTATTGGCCACCGCGCCGCGCCCGTGGGCAGAAAAAATAGACGCCCAACGCTGGGAACCGTCGGCATCCCTACGCACCGCATTGGACAGCATCCACACCGGAGCTCTGTTGGTGGTTCAGCGGGATACCGTGCGCTACGAAGCTTATTTTGAAGACGTTACGGCAGAGTCCCGCACCAATTCCTTCTCCATGGGAAAGTCTGTGGTGGTTTTGCTGACGCAAATAGCCATCCAACGCGGCGAAATCCCCGGCTGGGAAACCCCGGCCAAGCGCTACCTCCCGTGGATCACGGGCCCCGGAGCAGATCGCCTCACCTTGCGCCATCTGTCCGAAATGACGGCAGATCTCAACTGGCGAGAAAACTACCAAAAGCCCTTTGGCATCACCGCCCGGGCCTACTACGGACACAGCGTGGAGCATACCATGCGCGAAATTGAAGTAGGCAACCCCGGAGCCCAATACGAGTACCAAAGCGGAAGTACCCAACTGCTGTCGCTGTGTTTGGAGGCCGCTACGGGCCGGAAATTGACCGATTTAGCCGGCGAATACCTGTGGAGCCCCCTGGGAGCAGAAACCAACGCCACCTGGCACACGGACGGAACCGGGGAGGCCCTGGCTTACTGCTGTTTGAACGCTACAGCGCGTGATTTTGCCCGTTTGGGACAGCTTTTACTGGACCACGGCAAGGCCAACGGCGTGTCTGTAGTGGACAGCGCGTTCTTGGCTCGCGCCACCGTCCCCCACGCCTTGAGCGCCTTCTACGGCCAAAGTTTTTGGTGCGGCAAAACCTCCAACGGCACTCCCTTCGTTTACTACCGCGGCCACTTGGGCCAATGGATTGTTTCCGTGCCCAGCAAGGATGCGGTTTTTGTTCGACTGGGCCACCACCACGGCCCTGCACGGGGAGACCATCCCCGGGCCCTGATTCGCTTGCTGGACGAATGGGTGACCCGGTAATTTCCGTTCGCGGACTGCGGGTTTCCTTCTCCAACAAACCGGCACTGTCCAACCTCCACCTGGAAATCGCCCGCGGCGAAACCCTGGCCTTGGTGGGGGAGTCCGGCTCCGGAAAAAGCACCGCTGCTCTGGCGCTGATGAACCTCTTGCCGCCTCAGGCCGAGGTGGCGTGGAACGAGTTCACCTTCAACGGAGCGCGCATGTCCATGGTGTTCCAGGAACCCATGACGGCGCTCAACCCCACCATGCGCTGCGGCGAACAGGTAGCAGAAGCCCTTTGGATTGCCTTTGGTATGCCGCGAAAAGAGGCGCGAAAACGAGCGGTTGAATGGTTGGATCAGGTGCAGCTTCCCCAACCCCAAGAATTGGCCCAGCGCTACCCCCACGAGCTCAGCGGCGGCCAGCGCCAGCGCGTGATGATTGCTCTGGCCATGGCCCGCGAGCCTGCGCTTTTGGTGTGCGACGAGCCCACCACCGCCCTGGACGCCCACGTGCAGGAGGAAATCCTGGAACTCATTCAAAAGCTTCAGAAGCAGCACGGCACGGCCGTCTTGTTCATCACCCACGACCTGGGCGTTGTCAAACGCATTGCGGATCGGGTGTGCGTTTTGTGGAAAGGTGTGGCCGTGGAGTCCGGCACCGCTCTGGACGTGTTGAACCGTCCACAGCACCCCTATACCCGCGGATTGTTGGCCAGCCGCCCTCCGGTAGACGCCCGGCCCTACCCCCTGCCCACGGTGTCGGACTTTTTGGAATCCCGCCCGGTGGCCTCCCAGGAATGGCCCCGCCGCGCCGCAGATGCGCAGGCTGTTCCGCTTTTGCGCGCAGAAGGCTTGGTCAAGTCGTTCTCCGGACCTGTTTTGCGCTCGGTGGACTTGGAAATCTACCCCGGCGAAACTGTAGGCCTGGTGGGAGAATCCGGCAGCGGAAAGTCAACCCTGGCCCGTTGCTTGGTGAATCTGGAGCACCCCGACGGCGGATCCCTGTGGTGGAAAGGCCAACCGGCCCAGCAAGCCGTTTCGCGCGCAGAGCGCGCCAAACGCATTCAGTACATTTTTCAGGATCCCTTTTCCAGCCTCCCGCCCCACCGAACGGTAGGCCAAATCGTAGAAGAGCCGCTGCAGGTACACCGTTGGGCACCCACCGCCAAGGAACGGGAAGATCGGGTGGTGGAGTTGCTCACCCGCGTTGGCCTCCAGCCGGCAGATCGGCACAAATACCCGCACCAATTCAGCGGAGGACAACGCCAGCGCGTAGGCATTGCGCGGGCGTTGGCCGTGGAGCCTGAGCTGCTCCTGTGCGACGAATCCGTCAGCGCCTTGGACGTCAGCGTTCAAGCCCAGGTCCTCAACCTGTTGAACGAGCTCAAGCAGCAAATGGGCTTCTCCATATTGTTCATTTCCCACGATTTGCGCGTGGTTCAATACATGGCGGACCGGCTCTTGGTCTTGCGCCACGGGGTTTGGGACGCTCAGGGCGACCCGGTATCCCTGCTGCACCACCCCACCACCCCCTACCTGCGGCAACTGTCCGAACACCTCCTTGAGTAACGTGTCTTTTTCCCCTCGTTCGCGTTCCGTGCGTTTGCCAAATTGGCGCACCCCTTGGGTTCAAGGGGCCGCACTGTTCCTCCTGGCGTTTGTTCTGCGGTCGTGGAGTGCAACACTCGAAGATTTTCCCAATTTATGGGACGAGCAGTACCACGCCGCGGTGGCGAAATCCTTGATCAACAACCCGCTGGAGCCTCGGCTGCTGCCCAACACCGGCCAGGAGTTGGATCATAAGGACTGGACGGGCAACGGGGTGTGGCTGCACAAACCACCGCTGTTCCTCTGGACCCTCGCCGGCAGTTTGCGCCTCTGGGGAACCACCGTTTGGGGCCTGCGCTTTCCCAGCATCTTGTTGGGCTCGTTATCCGTTTTGCTCGTATGGGCCTTGGGCCGACGGTTCTCCAACGAGCGCGCCGGGCTTTGGGGCGCACTGTGGTTGGCGGTGGGTCATTTTAGCTTGTCTTTGGTGGCCGGACGCATCCCCACGGACCACAACGACGTGCATTTTGCCTTTTGGGTAGGCCTGGGTTTGTGGACGGCGTCCGGGTACATGCACCGCAGCACCTACGGCCGCGCCGCGGCCGTAGGTGCTGCGGTGGGCGCCGCCGTGCTCACCAAATGGCTTCCCGGCCTTTGGGCCGGGGGGGTCTTGGGCCTGTGGATTTTTGGGTCCGGACGGCACCGAGGGACCGTCGGCCAGCGTTCCTTAGTCCACGGAATCTTAGCGGTGTGCGTTGCGACGGCCGTTGCATTGCCCTGGAATGCTTACATCCGAACGGTTTTTCCTACGGAGGCGGCGTACGAGTCTGAGTACAACGCGCGCCACCTGACGGAAGCACTGGAAGGGCACCGCGAACCCCTCTACTTTCATGCCACCAGCCAAACGGATCTGTGGGGCTGGGCCGGCGCCTTCCTTTTGGTCCTGGGTCTTGGGGCAGCTTGGCGCACCCGACGTCCGGAGTGGCGCTCCTTGGTGGCGGGTGTCCTCTTGTTTTTTGGGGTGTACACCGCGGCGGCCACCAAGATGGTGTCCTTCACCTACGGCATTTCCGTGCCGCTCGCCTTGTTGGTGGGGTGCGGCGCGGATTGGGTGCTGCGGAAGGCGGATGGGGTGCTGCGGAAGTCAGAAAATCCGATGGGCCGGATTCCCCGGGCTCGGTACGTGGCTACCGCCGCACTTTTGGCGCTCGCTTTTTTGGACAGCGGCCGGCCCTGGGAGACTTGGGACAAGGCCCAATTGAACACCCCCATGCGCCGGACCCGGCAGCGCTACGCAGACTATTTCCGCGCGCACGCGGCAGCGCACCCGGGCGAACGCCCCGTCTTTCAAAACGTTCCCAAGCACGCCGTTCCGTTGGCGCTATTTTTCACGGACGGAACGGTGGACGTGCGCACCATCAACGCCCAACCGGAGTTGGTTCCGGAGCGCCAAGCGCAGCATTCCTCCCGGCCGTAACGGGGCGGAAAGTGCTGCAAAAACAAACGAAACAGGCGTTGCAAACCTCGGGATGAGGTTTTGCAACTAATTGTTATTTAGTTGCTTGAAGCAAATAAATAGCGCACAATGAGCTGTTCACCTTCGGGAGAAATAACCGTGGCCTGTGCTTTTTTGTTGGCCTTGACCACCATGCGGGGCACTACTTCTGCCCACTGTGCTTCGGAATGGCTTCGGGGGCCGTACAGGCCGTGGCAACGGCCGCAATTTCCTTGGTACAGGGCTTGGCCTGCGGCGAAATCGGCGGCCGTGTAGCCCGAAAACTTGGCTTTTGCGGCCACCATACCGCTGGATTCTGCGGGTGCAGCGGTGTCCACAACAGCAGACTGGGTGCCGCAAGCAGAAAGGAATAGGGCCAGTGCGGCGCAGAGGACAATGGTTGACTTGTTCATGATTTGAATATACGGAGATTGTAGGACTTTGATCGGCCTTAAGGATCGGTTTCCCAGCAGTGCCGTCGGAAGGGTTACAGCCTCATTTCGGGAATTTCCCCGTTAACCACCAAGCGGCCGGCGGTTTTGGCCACAATTTCTTCCACACTGACTCCCGGTGCGCGCTCCAACAAAACAAAGCCGCGTTCGGGGTCGATGTCCAGCACCGCCAATTCGGTCACGACTTTTTTGACGCAGCCTACGCCCGTGATGGGCAGGGTGCAAGCAGACAGCAACTTGGACTCGCCTTTGGGGTTGGTGTGCTGCATGGCCACAATGATGTTCTCCGCAGAGGCCACCAAGTCCATAGCGCCGCCCATGCCTTTGACCATTTTTCCGGGAATTTTCCAATTGGCGATGTCTCCGTTGTCAGAAACCTCCATGGCACCCAAGACCGTCAATTGCACTTTTTGCGCGCGGATCATGCCAAAGCTCAAGGCGGAGTCAAAAAAGGCCGCACCCGGAAGGGCCGTGATGGTTTGCTTGCCGGCGTTGATCAAGTCCGGATCTTCCTCACCCTCCCAGGGGAACGGACCCATCCCCAAAATGCCGTTTTCCGACTGAAATTCAACGCTAATTCCCTGCGGTATGTAGTTCGCAACCAAGGTGGGAATGCCAATGCCCAGGTTGACGTACCAGCCGTTGCGGAGTTCTTGTGCAATGCGTTGCGCAATGCCGTTTTTGTCAAGTGCCATGGCGAAGGATCAAGGGCGCGGACGAACCGTGCGGTTTTCAATGCGTTTCTCGTAGTGTTCTCCCTGAAAAAGCCGATGCACAAAGATGCCCGGAACGTGGATGTTGTTGGGATCCAAGGTGCCCAGCGGCACAATTTCTTCCACCTCAGCCACCGTGATTTTTCCGGCCATGGCCATCAAGGGGTTGAAGTTGCGGGCGGTGCCGCGAAACACCAGGTTGCCGGCGGGATCTGCCTTCCAGGCCTTTACAAAGGCAAAAGAGGCGTCGAATGCGTGTTCCAGCAGGTGCGGTTTGCCGTTGAAGACCCGTACTTCTTTGCCTTCCGCTACTTCGGTTCCGTATCCGGCCGGGGTGTAGAAGGCGGGAATGCCCGCGCCGGCGGCGCGGCACCGTTCCGCCAAGGTTCCCTGCGGGATCAACTCCACTTCCAGTTCGCCAGAGAGCATTTGGCGCTCAAATTCTGCATTTTCGCCCACGTAGGAAGAAATCATTTTCCGCACTTGCCGGGTTTCCAGCAAGAGGCCCAAGCCAAAACCGTCCACTCCGGCGTTGTTGGAAACGCAGGTGAGATTGCGGGTTCCGCGTTTGCGCACGGCCGCAATGGCATTTTCAGGAATCCCGCTCAGGCCAAAACCCCCAAAAAGTACGGTCATGCCGTCTTCCAAGCCGGCAACGGCCTCGTCGGCGTTAGCTACGCGTTTGTCTATCATGGTTCAGTCAAATTCGCTCCACTCGTCCGTGGCCGCCTCCGCAGCTGCGGCCTTGCAGTCGGTACGGATGGTCATGGGGGTAGAAGGCAAGTCAAAAGCATTGGACCGCACGCCCAGTGCCGGATCAGCATAGCATTTGCGCATGTACAGAGCCCAAACGGGAAGGGCTGTAGTTGCGCCTTGCCCAAATACGGTGGAGCCAAAGTGCGCGGCGCGGTCGTCGCACCCGGTCCAAACGCCGGTAATCAAGTTCGGCACCATGCCCATGAACCAGCCGTCGGAGTTGTTTTGCGTGGTGCCGGTTTTGCCCGCAATCGGGTTGGTAAAAGCATAAGGGAAACCGGTGACAACGTTGTCCGGATAACCGCCGCCGGACGAGCGCAGTCGGGCCCCCGTTCCGTACTCGGTAACGCCAGACAGCAAGCTGGTTACCGCATAGGCTACCTCCGGGGAAAGCGCCTCGTGGGACTCCGGCACAAATTCGTCCAGCACCACGCCGTTCTTGTCTTCAATCCGCGTAATCACAATGGGCTTGGTGTACACGCCCCCGTTGCCAAAGGCCGTGTAAGCGCCCACCATTTCTTCCACCGTTAAATCGACGGTTCCCAGCGCGATGGAGGGGACTTCTGGCAGGTCCGACGTCATGCCCAAGGCACGCGCCAGTTGCACCACGGCCTGCGGGCCGATTTGCTTCATCAAGTAGGTGGTGATGGTATTTACGGACTTGGCTAACGCTTGTTTCAGGGTGAGCAGTCCGCCGTATTCGTTGTCTGAGTTGCTGGGGCACCAGTCTTCGGTCAGGCCAAATTCACCGGCCTGAATGCACACTTTTTGGTTGGACACCTCCATGCACGGCGAAAACTTTTTCTGCTCCATGGCCGCTGCGTACACAAACGGCTTGAACGTTGAGCCTACCTGACGTTGTCCTTGAGCTACGTGGTCGTACTGGAAGTGAGCGTAGTCAATCCCGCCCACCCAGGCCTTCACAAAACCCGTTTGGGGCTCTACACTGAGCAACCCGCACTGGTAGAAGGACTTCATGTAGCGGATGGAGTCCTGCGGGCTCAAGACCGTGTCTACCGGGCCCTTCCAACTGAAGACCTTCATGGGGATTTTGGTCCGGAAAATGCGCTGAATTTCTGATTCGCTGGCACCGGATTCTACCAAATTTCGGTACCTCGGGGTTTGCTTCATGCCCCGGTTCATGATGGTTTGGTATTGGTCTTCGGCGTTTCCTTGGAAGTAGAATGGCCCGTATTTACGACCCTTGATTTGCTTGAAAAACACCCGCTGCAAGTTGGACAAGTGCTCGGCAACCGCCTCCTCCGCGTAGCGCTGCATGCGGATGTCCACCGTCGTGTAAATTTTCAAACCGTCGGTGTACAAATTGTACGACGAGCCGTCCGGCTTGGGGTGATCTTTCACCCATTCTTTGAGTTGACCCCGAATGTACTCGCGCAAGTAGGGAGCCAACCCGCGGTCGTGCGTTTGCGGGTTGAACCGAACCTCTAGCGGGGTGGCGGCAAAGGCCGTGAATTCTTCTTCCGTAAGGTACCCGTTGCGCTCCATTTGGCGCAGCACCGTATTGCGTCGCGCCGTAGTCTCCTCCAACCGACGAACGGGATTGTAGATGGACGGGTTTTTCACCATGCCCACCAGGACAGCGGCCTCCGGAACGGTCAATTGCTGCGGGTTTTTCCCGAAGTAAATACGGGACGCGCTGTGCACGCCTACCGCTTGGTAGAGAAAGTCGAACTGATTGAAATACAGGGCAATAATCTCGTCTTTGGTGTACCGAGACTCCAGTTGGAGCGCAATAATCCACTCCTTGAATTTTTGCAGAAGCCGGCCCGCTTTGCTGGATGCCGGTTGGTGGAACATCTGCTTGGCCAACTGCTGGGTCAGCGTGGAACCACCCCCCTGGGTACCGAAACTGGCCAAGGCCCGCCCCAGGGAGCGAAAGTCTATACCGGCGTGGTCGTAAAAACGCTCGTCTTCGGTGGCCACCAAGGCTTGTACCAGGTGAGGGGGGAGTTGATCGTATTCGGTATGGACGCGGTTTTCTTCAAAAAAGGTGCCCAATTGTTCGCCGTTGGCGTCCACCAGTTGGGTGGCCAGAAAACTCTTGGGGTTGGCGATTTCGTCGGTGGACGGCAAGGCGCCAAAAGCCCCAACCCAAGCCAAAAACAGGCCCAAGAGGATTAGGGACGGTACGGAAAGCACCGCAATCCAAAAGATTCGTACTTCGCGGCGAAAATCGCGCGGCGCAGCGGGCTTATCTGCGGGAGGCATTGGCAGGTTCAATGGCGAGACCCACGCTCCGCACGCCCGGCAAGGGGTTTTCGCGCATTACGTGTTGAAATCTAAAACGGTACGGGCCCGCTTTCTGGAAGGCAACTGCTTGCCCCCGAAAAGGAACGGTGAGGGTTTTAATGCCTCCAACGCCTTCGCCCAGCCAGGTTCCGCGGTCGTCGGCGAGCTGAATTTCCACGGTGTCTTGGTATTCAATACCGTCGGCCCCAATGATTTGACGCCCCAAATAGAGGTTGCGAAACGGATACGCTTGGGTGTGCCGCACGGAAACCAGCAATACAAATGGCTGCGCCGTGTCGGTTACCGTTGCATCGAATTGAACGACGGAATCTCGCTCCCATCCGGCAGAAGGTAGGTTCGCAAAATCGCGAAGCAACGCGTCCCCATCGGCGCACCCAACGGCGCACACAAGGATCAACAAAACTCCGACAATCAGGAATTTAGGCTTTTTTTTGAGGCGGACGGTTTCCACGTTTATTGAACGAACGGTTTTTCTTTTTGGGCTTGTCGAAGCGAGTTAGCGAATCTTCCATAGGAGCAACAATTTCAACGAAATCATCTGCTTTCACGCGGTGTTCCACCACTTGCTTGTCCTCCAACGCCGCAGGTTTCTCCCCACGGGCGTTCATTTCCATCATGGCCTTGGCGTCCTCCGCTTTTAGGGCAATCCACGTGGCGCGGTCGTCCCGGTAGGCAAACCACATCATGCCGCGCAGGATGTCCATTTTTTGCATTTCTGCCTCGCCCTTTTCGGTCTTGATTTTCTTGCCCTCGGGGAAAATGCTCATGGCCTCCGCGTACTGATCCAATTCAAAATTGAGGCAGCACTTCAGTTTGCCGCATTGTCCGGCCAATTTCTGGGGGTTCAAACTCAAGGATTGGTACCGGGCAGCAGACGTGGTGACCG
>Ga0208682_1000185_pt1 | contig 18920 bp, 10 predicted proteins | sample Colrivmeta156802_FD_187687 | JGI IMG/M metagenome (GOLD analysis project Ga0208682, IMG submission 187687) | Estuarine microbial communities from the Columbia River estuary - metaG 1568-02 (SPAdes) (version 2) | ecosystem: Environmental > Aquatic > Marine > Intertidal zone > Estuary | place...
TTTGTTCAAGCATTGTAGTTAAATAATCACTCCAAGATATTGCTACGGTGATATTTCCGATGGCATACTCCATAATGAGCGCCCAACCGATGATCCAGGCGATGAGTTCCCCAAATGCAACATAGGAATAGGTATAGGCTGAACCCGCCACCGGAACCATAGATGCAAACTCAGCATAAGCAAAAGCTGCAAAGCCACTGGCCAGCGCTGTAAATAAAAACAGAAAAATGACTGCTGGTCCGCCCTGCGCAGAAGCTTGTCCTATTGTAGAAAATATACCAGCGCCAATAATGGCGGCAATACCGAAGGCGATTAAATCTCGAAGTTTGAGGTGCTTATTGAGTCCGTGGGTGTCGCCGGCAACTTCATTGGCACGCACTTGCGCCATAATGGATTCAACGGTTTTTTTACGGAATAAAGAGTTTTGGGACATTCAACTATTTTTAAAGCACTAAAAGTAAAGAAATTTTACTTTTGCATATGGAAAAATTTATCACGGTTAAAGGAGCGCGCGAACACAACCTCAAAGGACTCGACGTGCGCATCCCACACGGCAAACTCACCGTGATTACCGGGGTTTCGGGCTCTGGGAAATCCAGTCTTGCCTTTGATACCATTTTTGCCGAAGGACAGCGTCGTTTCATCGAAAGCATGTCAGCCTATGCGCGTCAGTTCTTAGGACGCTTAGACAAGCCTGCAATTGACGACATCAAAGGTTTGTCGCCAGCCATCGCTATTCAACAAAAGGTTAGCAGCGGCAACCCAAGATCTACCATAGGCACCAGCACCGAAATCTACGACTACCTCAAATTATTATTTGCCCGCATTGGCACCACCTACTCACCTGTTTCCGGAAGCGCCGTTCTCAAACACCAAACCAAGGACGTCATCGCATTCCTAGACCAACACTGGACAGAAGACCCATTTGCCATTTTATACGCGCTCTCATTTAACTCTATTGAAGATTTAAATAAAAATATACAACTTCTTAACAAAGAAGGTTTTACAAGATTATTTTTTAATGGTCAGTTTGTCCTGATCGACGAGCTCGAACCCTTTTCCGAATTACCCGAACAAATCTGGGTGGTCATTGACCGACTCAAAAACAGCCCACGCGAACTCCCACAACAAAGCCGACTTTCGGAAGGAATCGAACGTGCTTTTGCAGAAGGTAAGGGAGAATGCAGCTTGTACAATGCGCAAAGCAAAGAATTGGCGCATTTCAATGGACGCTTCGAAGCCGACGGACTGCGCTTCGAAGAACCTACATCTGCCTTCTTTGCTTTCAACAACCCTTACGGCGCTTGCAAAAAATGCGAAGGCTACGGCATGACACTCGGCATTGATGAAGAACTCGTTTTTCCAGACCGCACCAAAAGCATTTACGAAGGAGCCGTGGCCCCTTGGAAAGGCGAAAACATGCAGGAATACCTCCAACGCTTGTTGTATCAAGCGAGCAAGTTTGACTTCCCGATACACCGACCTATTCAGGAACTCAGCCCTGCTCAATACCAGTTACTCTGGACAGGAAACAGTTATTTTATTGGTTTAAATGAGTTCTTTAAACAAATTGAAAGTCAGACTTATAAAATACAATATAGAGTACTACTCTCTCGCTACAGAGGCAAGACAATTTGCCCCGACTGCAACGGCACCCGCTTGCGCAAAGATGCAGGCTACGTCAAAATAGCAGGCAAGAGCATCCAAGATGTTGTCCTGATGAGCATAGACGACGCTTTGGCTTATTTTCAAGCATTAGCACTTAATGCGCATGAGCAAAAGGTGTGTAAGCATATCTTACCCGAAATTGAGCAGCGCTTGGCTTATTTACAAAAAGTTGGTCTTGGTTACCTCACCCTCAACCGAAACTCTAACACCCTTTCCGGTGGAGAAGCGCAGCGCATTCAACTCGCCAATTCTATTGGCTCTAGTTTGGTAGGTTCGTTGTACATTCTCGATGAACCCTCCATTGGCCTACATCCGAGGGATACCAAAAAATTAATTGAGGTCCTCATTGCCCTGAAAAATCAGGGCAATACCGTTTTGGTGGTGGAACACGAAGAAGAAATCATGCGGGCCGCAGATGAGATTTTAGATATCGGCCCACTTGCAGGCTCGCAAGGAGGTCATTTAGTGTTCCAGGGCGACTTCAAAGCCTTAGAAAGCAGCGCTTCGCTCACTGCACAATACCTCACGGGCCGCAAACAAATTGCACTTCCCTTGCGCACCAGGACTGCACTTGGGCAGCTACAAATTCACAATGCGCGTCAAAACAACCTCAAGAACATCGATGTACAAATCCCGCTCGGGCAACTCGTTTGCGTAACTGGCGTATCGGGTTCTGGCAAATCTACCCTGATCAAAAGACTACTCTACCCACTTGTGCGCAAAGAATTAGGCCTCAGCAGTGATTTAATTGGCAAATGCAATGGCTTAAGTGGCGACATCAAAAAGATTGGCCACGTTGAATTTATAGATCAAAACCCCATCGGAAAATCCTCGCGCAGCAATCCGATCACTTACGTGAAGGCATTTGACGACATTCGCGAAATTTACGCCAGGCAGCCATTAGCCAAATTAAGAGGCTACAAGCCCGGATATTTTTCTTTTAACGTGGCGGGCGGCCGTTGTGAAATCTGCGAAGGAGAAGGCAACATTACGGTTTCTATGCAATTTATGGCCGATGTTCAGCTCCCCTGCAATCACTGCAAAGCCAAGCGCTACAAAACCGAAACCTTAGAAATTTTGTACCGAGAAAAGTCTATTTCAGACTTACTTGAGCTGACCTTACAAGAAGCGTTAGACTTCTTTAGCGAAGACCCAGACAAACTCGCCCAAAAAGTTGCCGAAAAAATCCAACCACTGGTAGACGTCGGACTTGGATATTTAACCGTGGGGCAATCCTCTAGCACGATGTCAGGCGGAGAAGCACAGCGCATCAAACTCGGTTCCTTTCTAAGCAAGGGCAACCAAGGCACGCCTACCCTCTTTATTTTTGACGAACCCACAACAGGCTTGCATTTTTACGACATCGAAAAACTATTGATCGCATTTAACGCCTTACTAGATAAAGGCCACTCTCTAGTGGTGATTGAACACAACATGGAAGTCATCAAATGCGCTGACCACATTATTGACCTCGGGCCCGACGGCGGAGAGAACGGCGGAAATTTACTTTTTAGCGGGCACCCAAAAGACTTTATACAGCTGAAAGACAACACTACAGCGAACTATTTAAGTGAAAAGCTTGTTGAAAACTAAGCACACTTTAACACATTTAGAATTTATATTCCCTTAACTTTGCAGAAAAATAGCAGCATGTCAGCAGATATCTTCGAAAAAATCAAGGCAAACCGCGGACCACTCGGAATGCATGCCAAAGAATCTCACGGGTACTTCACCTTCCCCAAATTAGAAGGCGAAATTGGTCCTCACATGAATTTCAGAGGCACAGAAAAACTCAATTGGTCGCTCAATAACTATCTCGGTTTGGCCAACCATCCTGAAGTACGCAAAGCAGACGCGGACGCTGCAGCTATCTACGGTTTTGGCTCGCCAATGGGAGCACGCATGATGTCTGGTAATTCAAACTACCACGAACAACTCGAAAACGAACTCTCTGCTTTTGTCAGCAAAGAAGACACCATTTTATGTAACTTCGGCTACCAAGCCATTGTTTCTGCAATTGATTGTTTAGTAGATCGCCACGACGTCATTGTTTACGACGCCGAATCGCATGCTTGTATCCTCGATGGCGTACGCCTACACATGGGCAAGCGTTTTGTGTTCAAGCACAACGAAGTCGATGACTGCGAAAAACAACTGCAACGCGCCACCAAACTTGCGGCCGAAACCGGCGGTGCGATCCTCGTGATCACCGAAGGTGTATTCGGGATGCGCGGTGACCAAGGCAAACTCAAAGAAATCGTTGCCCTCAAAGAAAAATACAACTTCCGTTTATTCGTAGACGACGCACATGGTATTGGCGTACTTGGCGCCACTGGTGCCGGAACCGGCGAAGAGCAAGGTTGCCAAGACGGCATAGATATCTACTTCGGTACTTTCGCCAAATCGTTCGCGCTCATCGGCGGCTTTATTTCTTCAGACGAACAAGTAGTTGAATACCTCCGCTACAACATGCGCTCGCAAATTTTTGCCAAAGCCATGCCTGCAGCATTGGTTTCTGGCCTACTCACGCGCCTCGACCTCATGCGCAAGCACCCTGAGCTCAAAGACAAACTCTGGGAAAACACCAATGCGCTTCAAAATGGCTTGAAAGAAGCAGGTTTTGAAATCGGCCCAACTGACAGCTGTGTTACGCCAGTTTACCTCAGCGGCTCCATTCCAGAGGCAACCAACCTTATCTTTGACCTCCGCGAAAACTACAATGTATTTTGTTCAATGGTTGTTTATCCAGTAGTTCCAAAAGGCATGATCATTTTGCGCCTTATCCCTACGGCAGTTCACACCCTAGAAGATGTCAAATACACCATCGAATGCTTCTCTAAAATCGTAGACAAATTAAAAGCCGGCGAATATATGTCGGATAAAATTGCAGCGATCTAAATCAAGCATCAACATATTAAACAAAAAAAATACGGGTTATTCAACCCGTATTTTTTTTGCAATTAGTTTTTCAATGGCCTTGAAGTATTTGTGATCTTCAGGCTCACAGAAAATAACGGAACGACCTTCTCGCCCTGCGCGGCCTGTGCGGCCAATGCGGTGCACATAGGTTTCTGCAACTGTTGGTACGTCGGTATTGATCACGAGGTCAAGCCCAGAAATATCGATGCCGCGGGCGGCAATATCGGTAGCGACCAAAATTCGGATTTTACCTTCCTTGAAATGATTGAGCGCCATCTGACGTGCATTTTGAGACTTATTGCCGTGAATGGCCATGGCCTCTAGCTTGTTTTTACCGAGCATTCGCACTAATTTATCGGCGCCGTGTTTGGTTCTGGAGAAAACCAATACACTTTCTGCTTTGTCTTTCTTGAGTAAGTCCACCAAAGAAGATTCTTTGTGTTTGCGGTCGGCAACGTGGATCATGCATTGATCTATGCGTTCAACTGTTGACGAAACTGGTGTTACGGTAACTTCAATGGGATCTTGTAGTAAACTTTGCGCTAGATTTTTGACTTCATTTGGCATGGTTGCCGAAAACAAAAGCGTTTGGCGTTCTCTAGGCAAAAGCTTCACGATGCGTTTGACGTCGTGAATGAAACCCATGTCTAGCATGCGGTCAGCCTCATCCAAAACAAAAATAGACAACTGCTTGAGGTTGACGAATCCTTGCTGATGTAAATCGAGTAAACGACCCGGCGTAGCAATAAGAATAGCAGGCTTTTGCTTGAGGGTCTGAATTTGCGCGTGTGCTTTTACACCACCGAAAATAACCAACGAACGCAAACCTAAATGCTTACCGTAAGCTTTGAAATTATCGGCGATTTGAATGGCAAGCTCTCGGGTTGGTGTTACAATGAGTGCTTGAATGCCTCCATCTAGCGGTTTTTTGGCGTGCAATAACTCCAAAATTGGAATGGCAAAAGCTGCAGTTTTTCCTGTTCCGGTTTGTGCTAGACCGATGAGGTCTCGTTTTTCTAGAATAGGTGGAATGGCTTTTTCTTGGATTGGGGTTGCATTTGTATAGCCTTTTTCAGCGATGGCTTGGAGGAGCTTCTGCTCCAGGGGTAATTCATTAAATAACATGTAATCTTGATTTTCGGACGTGGTAAACAACATTTTTTACCCGCCGAAGTGGTGCAAAGGTACGCAAATAAATTTGAGCTACCTTAGATTGCCGATAGGATGCGTTTCAGACGGGTTTCACTCACCTTTAAAATGGTCTCTGAAAAAGCAGAATCTTCGTCTAATAATTCTTTTTGAGTAGCCGAAAAATGCACGGCGGCAATGTTTGGAATTTGAGCCAACTTAGCGATATTCCCGGCATTTACGCCGCCGCCTGCCATGATTTCAATACGGCCGTTTGCATATTCGCACATCTGCAAAAGAATCGGTAAACCTATCTCTACATTGGAGGCAAAGCCTGAAGTAAGCACCCTTTTGAAACCCAGTTCCATAAGAACGTCCAGTGAACGTTTCCAATCTAAACTTTCGTCGAAGGCGCGGTGGAAGGTCCAGTCTAGCTCAGGAGCCAACTGCATTAAATCTTGAAGCAAAGATTTGTCCAATTCAAAATTTGACTTGAGTAAACCTACAACCACACCCTGCACTCCAAGGTTTTTACAAAATTCGATTTCCCGTTGGATGACCTCGATTTCAGCTTGCTCGTAATGAAAACCACCTGCGCGAGGCCGAATCAGCACGTGTGTCTCTAAACCTAAGTTCAAGGCCTGCCCAATAAGACCAGCAGATGGCGTAAGGCCACCCTGCTCAAGATTCTGACAGAGTTCAATGCGGTCAAAACCGTGAGTCTTGGCTAGCGTGAGTGCCTCCACAGAGGCAGCGCATAATTCGAGTTGTAGAGCTTTCATCAAGGGCAAAATTGCACATTTTACAACAAAAATCAGGTCCATTTTACGTATATTTGTAGGCAATCAACTGAAAATGGCCAAAGAAAAAGCGCAAGCAACAAGCGAGCAACTCGACTTCAATAGTTTCAAGCAACAAGTTATCCAAGATTTCCAACTTGCTTGTGAATCCAGAGAAGCCTCCTTATTGGGGCGCAAAGAAGTACTCACTGGGAAAGCCAAATTTGGCATTTTTGGCGATGGCAAAGAGCTTGCTCAAATTGCTTTAGCCAAACAATTCCAAAACGGAGACTTCCGCTCTGGCTACTACCGCGACCAAACCCTCATGATGGCTATTTCAGCCCTCACCCTAGAACAATACTTTGCTGGGCTCTACGCCCATACAGACGAAAACATAGAGCCGCAATCTGCGGGCCGTCAAATGGGCGGGCATTACGCCACCCGCAACTTAGACAACAACGGCCAATGGAAAGACCTCATGGCGCAAAAAAACAGCTCCTCTGACATCTCTCCTACCGCAGGGCAAATGCCGCGTTTACTAGGTTTGGCGCAAGCCTCTAAAGTTTACCGCGAGCATCCTTCACTCAAAGAATTAGAGGCCTTCAAAAAATTCAGTGCGGGCGGCAATGAAGTGGCTTTCGGAACCATCGGCGACGCCTCCACTTCAGAAGGTCCTTTTTGGGAAACCATGAATGCAGCTGGCGTGCTGCAGGTACCGCTCGTGATGTCTGTCTGGGACGACGGTTACGGCATTTCGGTGCCACGCGAACTCCAAACCACTAAGGGCAGCATCTCAGATGCTCTAGCGGGTTTTCAGCGCAATGCAGACCAAAAAGGCTTCGAAATCCTCATTACAAAAGGTTGGGACTACGCACACCTTTGCGAAACCTACGAAAAAGCCGTGCAAATCGCTCGCGATCAACACGTTCCTGTTTTGGTACACGTCAAAGAAGTGAACCAACCACAAGGGCATTCCACTTCGGGTTCGCACGAACGCTACAAATCCGAAGAACGCCTCCAATGGGAAACCGATTTTGACTGCATCGCCAAATTCAAAGAATGGATCTTGTCTTTTGCACAAAAAGGATTGGTTTTAGCCACCGAAGAAGAACTCGACGCCATTTCAAATACTGCCAAAGAACGCGTGAGAAACGCTAAAAACAATGCTTGGCAGGCCTTCACCGCAGACATCATTGAAGATAAAAACGATTTGCTTTCTATCTTAGCCAGTTTCGATGCCGCACATACACTACATGTAAGTGCCAACGACATGCACCAACAGCTTAGCAAAGAAAAAGACAGCATTCGCCGCGACCTCCTCACGCAAGCGCGTTTGCTTTTGCGCCAAGGCATGCACGACCAAAGCCCACAACGCAGCGCCCTAGTTGCTTGGGTACAACGCATTCAGCTCAAAGCCCAAGACCGCTACAGCTCTTACCTCTACTCCAACTCAGCGAACAGCATTTCAAACGTTGCCAAAATACCAGTTGCCTACACTTCTGAAACACAACTAGAAGACGGCCGCATCATTTTGCGCGAAAACTACCGCCACATCCTAGAGAACCGTCCAGAAGTACTTGTTTTTGGCGAAGACGCAGGTAAAATCGGTGGTGTCAATCAGAGTTTAGAAGGATTACAAGAACAATTTGGCAACCTGCGCGTCTCCGACACCGGCATCCGAGAGTGCACAATTATCGGTCAAGGCATCGGTATGGCGATGCGCGGATTGCGCCCTATTGCCGAAATCCAGTACTTAGACTACCTGCTTTATGGTCTTCAAATTATGTCCGACGACCTCGCAACGGTACAATACCGCACCAAAGGCGGACAAAAAGCACCTTTAATTGTCTCTACGCGCGGGCACCGACTAGAAGGCATTTGGCACAGCGGATCGCCAATGGGAATGATCATCAATGCCTTGAGAGGTATTCACGTATGCGTACCCCGCAACATGACCAAAGCAGCTGCCTTCTACAATACTTTACTACAAGCAGACGAACCTGCACTCGTGATTGAACCGCTCAATGGCTACCGCAGTAAAGAACGCATGCCCATTAATTTTGGAGAATTCACCGAGCCGCTTGGCGTTCCCGAAATTGTACAAGAAGGCACAGACCTCACGCTCGTTTCTTACGGCTCTACTTTCAATATTTGCGAACTCGCCGTACAGCATCTTTCTGCAATGGATATTTCTGTAGAACTCATCGATGCCCAAACTTTACTTCCATTTGACACCGAGCACCTTATCGCTAAGTCTTTGGCCAAAACCAATGCCCTACTCATCGTAGATGAAGACGTCAGCAGTGGTGCGAGCGCCTTTATGCTCGATCAAATTCTCGTAAAACAGAACGGCTACCAACACCTCGACCTCGCGCCTCAAACCATGGCTGCCAAAGACCACCGCCCTGCCTATGGCTCCGACGGCGACTACTTCAGCAAGCCCAACATCGACGACATCATCGAAAAAGTCCTGGACATGATGCACGACCTCGATCCGCAAAGTTTTCCAAGACTTTACTAAACAACTAAAAAATTGGCACAAAAAAAGGGAGGCTTTCGCCTCCCTTTTTCATATCATATGTAAAATGATTATGCTTTAGAATCAGATTTAGCTAATGCATAGATAACCAAACCGAAACCGATTTTGTTAACTGCATCACCGATGTTGTAAACAACATCCATCCAAGGGTTTGGATCAGCGCTACCAAATGCGCCAAATAAACCGCCCGGTGTACCGATAATGTAACCAAGTGGGTAAATTGCCCATCCTACCAATACGAACCAAGCCAAAACGCGAGTTGCTTTAGCTACAGCCGGACCAGCCGATTCTGCCAATTTGGCCACTTCGCCAAACCAAACTAAGTAAGCGATGTAGAAGTAAGCTGCTCCTGAAAGCACACCCCACATAACGCTATTGCCACGATCTACTGCTTCACCGAAGTAACCAGTTACAAGCATTACTACAGAAGCAAAGATAAGTTTCCATAACAAGCTCGTTTTAGCACCTGCTTTTTTGGTGATTAAATAGAACTCAACACACATGAGTGGAACTGTAAGCATCCAGTCTACATAACGGAAAAACGTTGGTGATGTAGAAGTTGCTGTGAAGTAATCACGCATGTAATAATAGTGAACAGCGGCAATGAAAGTGATGAGACCAGAAACTAAAATGGAGGTTCTCCATTTCTCTTCCATGTTGCGCATTTCCATAAAGAAAAATGCTGCTGCAGCCATCATGGCCATTGTTCCAATGAAGAAGGTAAATGCCGTGTAAGTATACACATCACCTTTTTCAAATAGAGCTTGCACGTTGAGTGCACTAGATAAAGAAAATAACATAAATAGATAGGTTTAGTTTTTCCTACTCTTTTTGTGGCTTTTCGGATACCGCCAATAATTATTTGAATAACAATGATATATAATTATTGTTTAATAATTACAAAAATTTATTCAACAATTTACAAAAACCTAACTATTTAAATGTCAATATCTTGACAAAAACCTATATTTTTCAATAGATACAGAAGGAAAAGGGCAAGCGCATTTGTAGGCCCTTCATTTTTTTTATTTGCGCATATTTTTGGTAGTAGAGTAATAAATCTTCAGGAATTTGAACTTTTGAATGACTCTTTTCACCTTCGAGTTCTTCATCTAATAGTGCCAAAATGTTACTAAAGGTATCGTCTTCTTTTTGAGGGTAATATACCACCTCTTTGACACCAACTTTCTTTTGCAGCGCTTGAACAGTTGCGTTTAGACCTCCCAATTCATCGACCAAACCGCGTTGCTGAGCATTTTTTCCCGTCCATACTCTGCCTCTTGCCACTTGTTGCACGCGCTTTTTAGTCAATTTTCGACCTTCGCTTACGCGTTTCAGAAACTGGTTATAAATGGCATCTACTTCGAGTTGCATGAAGTTGAGTTCTTCTGGATTCAGGCGTTGGGTTAAGGATAAGGTACCATAGCGGTGTGTTCTCGCCTCATCGGTAGTGACTCCTAATTTATTCTTTAAAAAATCACCAGCGTAAGGCACAACACCAAAAACGCCAATAGAACCGGTGATGGTCATGGGATTGGCATAGATTTGAAGCGCTGGCATGGCGATGTAGTATCCGCCAGAGGCAGCGTAGTCGCCCATGGAGACATACAAGGTTTTTTTAGCGGCTGTAAGTGCAACTTCTTTCCAAATTTCTTCACTCGCTAAGGCCGAACCACCTGGACTGTTGATGCGAAGGATAACCGCCTTTACGTCGTCGTTGTCTCGGACCTGACGCAGCATTTTTGTCATGCGTTCAGTACTGATTTGATCTCCCTCGGTTGCAACATCGCCCTCCGCTAAGATCACTGCTATGTGTCGTTCTTGACGCGCTAGTAATTGGTTGTCGTGAAAGGTATCTCTTGCATACTTTGCAAATGTTTGCAAGCGCAATGGTGTGTTTTCGTCAATTCCTACTTTTTTCTTGAGTAAGGTAAGTACCTCACCTCGGTACATTGTTTTGTTGAGTAACTTTTGCGCTGCGGCTTGGTCCAAATTTCGAACGGCCAAAGCATTTACCAATGAGTCAATTGTTGAGGTGTCTAGTTGTCTCGACGCAGAAATATCGTTTCGATTTTGCTTCCAGAGGTCTTGCAATAAAACTTGCATTTGCAAACGACTCGAGTCCGACATTTCGCTGCGGTAGAAAGGCTCTACGGCACTCTTGAAGTCATTTTCTTTTCCTCGGACCACCATAACGCCAATCTGAAGTTCGTCAAGTAAATTCTTGAAGAAGTAACTCTCGGCATGGAGCCCACTCCAAACAAATGATGCTCCATGCATGCCGTAAACTTCTTTACAGGCACTGCTTACGTAATAATCCAATTGACTTATTTGCTCGCCCGTTAAGTAAGCAATTACAAATTTACCTGATTTCTGAAAATCTAGCAACGCAGTTCTGAGTTCTTCTGCGGTGGCCATGCCCATGCTCGGGCTTTTCATTTCTAAGAAAATACCTTTGATTTTTGCATCTTGCGCTGCTTCTTGGAGCCCAACAAGAATTTCTGGCAAGCCCATGGTGCGATCTAGACGAAAGGCTGTCGGATCGAAAGATTCAGCGGATTCATCTTGAACTGTACCGGAGAGCTTGAGGTGCAAAACTGTTTTATTTTGCAAGGCAAGAGGCTCTGGGCCGAAATCGCCAAAAGAACCAATAATACCTCCCAATACAAGAAAGAAAAAAACCATACCGACCAAACCTGCTACAAAAACAGCAAGGAAACTTGGCCAAAAGAGTTTACCGAAAGAAAGGCGATTGTCTGACATATTAAGAATTTAAAAGCGCGTGTAAGCTCAAGCGATTGACTGGATTGATGCGCAGCGTAAAGCGAATGTTTTGTGCGTAGTTTGTGAAGAGGTCACCAGAAAAGGTATTATTGCCATAAACTAAAGGGAAATAGACGCCAAATACTTTGCCGAGGCGGAGCGCTACACCGGCGTTGTAATACAAATCAACCGTTTGAAACGTACCGCGCCCCGCACCAAAATCGGCAAAAACGCCAAAGAAGTTGGGTTTAATAGGTAGCTGCGCATAAACAGTTGCGCTTGTGAGCCAATTGATGTTGCTGCCCGCAGAATTGCCTGTATGGAATTGACCATGGCGCTCCATGCGCTGCTGCGACCAAAAACCACTGACATCAGAACGACCAAAATTGTAATCTTCTAAAAATAAATCTTGCGGACCTTGCAAACCATTCATGGACCAAAAAAAGCGGTCGCCACTTAGGTTTGAGTATTGATGATTGAGCGTATAGCCACCAAAAAGATTCAGGGTAACATCGCGATCAAGTTTACCTATTCGGTAAGAGAAGTTCTGATTGAGGTTGGTCCAGATTCTAGAGATGAATTCGTCGCCTGTTTTGAAGTATTCGTAACGATTGACCCACTGGGCTTGATATGCCGGTTTGTGGTAGTTGGTAGTCAGTTGAACAAACGCCCCTTGATCGTTATATGAAATAGCGCCACCTAAGACATTTCTTTTGTAAATCCCTTGGATGAGTAAATCATGGTGAAATGCGTGGCGTGCTTTACGGTCTCCAAAATTGATGGCTACATAAGGAGAGAAAGCCACAAAATAGTTGTTGGCTGCGTCATTGTTATTACCAGTGTCGCGTTGCGTTCCAAAAGATTTGACAGACAAGCCCAAGCGCATAAGTTCAATTGCTTTTGTTGGCAAGATCTGATAGGAGAACTCAGCGATACCAGCTGGGCGCAAGCGCGAGGTGCTGAGCATTGGGCTCACCAAATAGGTGAATTTCTTTGGCGCCAACCCGATATTGTGTAAAGTAACACCGGCCATGAGGCCATCGTAGGCATTGCCACCCAGCATTGGGGTCCAGAAAACAGCGGTTTGGTCTTTTTGATGATCGCCAAATAAGAATTCAAATTTGATGGGTTCTAACTTGTGAAATACTTGATCTTTCACCCAAAGGTTGTTTTGGCGATTGAGTTCAGGGATATCGTTTAATCGGTCAATTTCGACTTTTGAAATGGAAGCAAATGGCGTTTGAACCAACACCGATTTTTGCCCTGGCTCGGCCCAAACAGTTTCAACTTTTTGGTCTTGGCCATAGATATTGACTTCTATTGGTCCGTTGACTTGTCCTTTATTGGCCAACTTGACAACGGTTCCGGTTTTGGCGATTTGAACTGTCTTTACTTTGTAGTCGATGTGCTTGGTAGTTTGGATGAGGTCCTTGAACAACCAATTGAGGTCTTTGCCTGTTTGGGTTTCTAGGGTTTTCTGTAAATCGGCAGGTTGCGGGTGCTTGAACTTCCATTGTTGGTAGTAGGCAGACATAGCGGCATCGAATTTTTCGGCACCGAGGTAATCCATGAGGTAAAAGAAAATAACCCCTGTTTTTTGGTACATAATGGCCCCATAGTTGAAACTCGAGAAATCATCAGAATGGGTTTCGAGCGGTTGGTCTAGGCCAAAACTTGCTAAAGAGCGGTACATGATGTCGCCGGAGTCGTGGTGATCGAGGTCCCCGAGGTGAAAGCGGCCACCGGCAACCATGTCGGAAAAGCGGGTGTTGTCAGGGTATTTGGTTTGGACGTAACGCATTTCATTGAGTGTGTTGAGTCCTTCGTCCATCCAGCCATGAACGCGCTCGTTAGAACCTAAAATACCGTAAAACCAGTTGTGCCCTACTTCGTGCACAATGACTACTTCTAATTCTTCCTTCGAACTTGAATTACCAATGACGGTGATCATGGGGTATTCCATGCCTCCACCCGCACTAATGGTACCGTCAATTGCGGTAACGTGCTTGTAAGGGTAATCGCCGTTCCACAACGAATAGTAATAAGTTCCGTCGTGCAGGTATTCCAAGGCGTTGGACCATAGTTTGGCATTTTGGGGTGTGAACATAGCCCAAGTAGTGACGGTTTCTTTGGAATGTGGCAATACAACTTCGCCCTTCAAGACCAAAAAGCGTTTATCGGCAAACCAAGCGAAGTCGTGGACGCGGTCTTGTTTATATTGAATGGTTTTCCATTCTGTAGCTGATTCCGGAAAGTTCTTGGAGCGGTCCGTTTCTTGATTGAGGAGCTTTTCTAATTTTTTCTTGCTTTCGTTGACTTTATCGTTCAAGAAGGCAATTTCACTTGCCGTTTGCAGCTCACCTGTGGCGCCAACTACATAGTTCGCAGGAACTGTGATTTTGACATCAAAATCACCAAATTCAGAATAGAATTCACCCTGATTCAAATAAGGCATGGCATTCCAGCCGTTTTGGTCGTAAACAGCAGGTTTAGGATACCATTGCGTAATTTGGTAAGATTGACCGATGTGACCCAAGCGAGAAAGGCTCCCCGATGGAATCTTGACTTTGAAAGGCGTAGAAATCTGAATTTGTTGACCGGGTGCTAGTGGGCTTGCTAAATGCAATACAACGATATCGATATGCTTGGGATCGTAGTCCCATTTGACTTGATTACCATTGACTTTGAAATCAAGGGAATCGATGAAACCGAGGTCTTTAGCTTCGGCTTTGGCAATTTTGTCGCCGTCATTGCGCTTGAGCTGCTGGGCTAGAGCCGTTTCTTTATTTTTATAGGCATTGGGCCAAACGTGCATGTAGATAACGTCTAGTGTTTGGGGTGAATTATTCTTGTAGGTGAAAGATTCAAAACCATTTAAAGTATGGTTCTTATCATCGAGTTTGACCTCAATTTGATAACTGACATCTTGCTGAAAATATTGGCTGAAAGCCCCAAATGGAAGAAGTAAGAAGAGTAATTTTTTCATGTTGAACTATTTGAAATAAAAGTACAAAGTTTTGCGCACAAAAAAGCCACCCGAAGGTGGCTTTCAAAGTGTAGACGTCAAACATCGTTAAATGTTACATCTTTATATTTTGCTGATGCGTTGAACGAATGTTTTTTGGGCTGTCACTATACTTACCAAATAAGTACCTTGTTGTAAAGAACCCAAATCGATTTGCGCTGTAGCTCCGTTCAATTGTTTGGTCATTAATATTTTGCCATTCAAATCTAAAATTTGAATTTGGCCGCTGCCAACTTGATTCAAAGTGATTTGAATGCTTCCATTGGTCGGATTTGGTGCAATTTGAGCACTGAGTTCAACTGAATTCAAACCGAGAACACCGTCTACGCCGTCGCAGTTTTCATCGATGCCATTTCCTTCAGTATCTGTTGCACCTGGGTAAACGGTATCATTGCTGTCGTCGCAGTCGCCGGTGAGGGTTGCGTAACCTGTTAAAGGCGTACAAGAAACTGTAGGGTTGCCAATACCATAACCGTCATCATCTCCATCGAAATAGTAATTCAAGAAAGTGAGTCCTTCGTCTTCTTGACCGTTACAATTGTTGTCGAAGCCATCGCAAATTTCAGGTGCGCCTGGATAAATAGCGTTGTTGGAATCGTTGCAGTCGCCACCAATAGCGATCATGTTGACTGGTGCTTGACAGAAAGGTGTTGCCGTCGCGTCGTCTCCAAAACCATCGCTGTCTGCATCTGTGTAATACAAAACTGGCGCAACAATTGCCGCGTTGTTGTCATCACAGTCGCCGTTGACCAAGACATAACCTGCAGGTTGCAAGCAAGCCACTTGAGAAACTGCTGAATTACCAACTTGATCGTTGTCTAAATCTTGGTACCAAATAGTAGTTGGGTTCACCAAAGCATCGTTGTCATTACAATCAGTGCTGTTGGCCACATAGCCTGCTGGCGCGTTACAAACTAAGGTGTCGTTTGCCAGGTCTCCAAAACCGTCGTTGTCGGTATCGGCATAAAACAATGAAGGTGTAATGGTAATTGTGTTACCCCATACAGAAACGTTGTCCATGCGCAGAGTAGACGTTGCTGTCGCTTGGTTGATGACATAAAAACGGAAAGTTACTGAACTCACATTAGCGAATGTTGCTGGTAAAAGTACGGTATCGGCTAAAGCTACGTTGCCATTCCAAGAGGAAGCAATTGTATCGATGTCTGCAGCATAATTATCAAGGCTTGAACGCACAAAAATTGTTGGCGTGCCACCTGTTGTACTGGTGCGGTGGTTCAAGGCCAATTTAGATAAATTGAGGTTGGTACAATTGGCGCCACTCACTGTAAATTGATTGTACTGATTGAGGTCTAAAATAGCCGTTTGATTCCAACCGCTGCGGTTGAAAACACCACCGCCTGCTGCACAACTATTGCCTTGCGCTGTAAAATCAGAGAAAGTCCAGTTGGTACTTGTATTTGTGGCCGCTACGTCTTGAGTAGCGCAGTCAACTGTTGCTGCAAATTGATAAATACCCAATTGCAAAGGCGCATCAAAACCGTTGCAGTCTTCGTCGATGCCATTGCCTGCGATATCAACAGCTCCAGGATAAATAGCATTGTTGTTGTCATTACAGTCAGAACTATTGGTTACATAACCGGTAATAGCTGCGCAACCCGTTTGAGAAACCGCTGCGTTTCCGTAACCATCGTTGTCTAAATCTTGGTAGTAAGTCAAGGAACCAACGATTGACAGATTGAGCGTAATGGTGCTGTCACAACCTGCCACATTTTGAGTGAGTTGGGTGTAGGCTCCAGAAGCGCTATAGGTTTGGTTGTTTAAAGTGTAAGGACCGCAGTTCGTGATGTTCAAGGTTGAACTATTGGCATTGTTAATAGTCAAGTTCAGGTTGATGATGGAGTCACAACCTGCAGCGTTTGCGTTTGCGAGCGTTTGCACATACGTACCGGAAGTGGTATAGGTTTGGTTATTGAGTGCGTAAGAATTACATGCCGTAGCAGCTATCGTGTTGTACGTGACGCAAGACGCAGCCGAACCCGGCGTAACTGAAGCCCAGGTTTCACCTGCGCGAATTTCGTCGATTTCGTAGTTTCCAGTACCAGCTGCTTGACGCAAAAATATAGATTGAATACCGGTAGCCGCCCAGTTGCTGGTGCCAGAAGCGTTGGTTACTACAGCTGCTGGTTCAGCTGCACCCGGAATTGGATTAACCCAAAGGGATGCGGTAATTGGAGAGCCCACGGCCGTTGATGTTGCTTTGGCAACTACAAATAAAGTCGTATTTAAGGAATACTCAGTTGGCGCGTAGGAAATGGTTACGGTTCCGCCTGAAGTATTGAGGATACCTAACTGAAAAGTATTCGGGGTAGTGCCTAACTTGATGTATAAACGCGGAAAGAAAATGGTTACGTTGGTTGCACCTGCTGAAGCTGCGAAACCAACGAAGTAATTACCAGCAGCGGTTAATCCTGTGGTGTTGAGCACGTTGAGCAAAAACGAAAAATACCCAGTGGTACCTGGAATGGCAATTGGTTTATTGATGTCTTCTGACCATGCTGAATTGAGTTCAATGCGGTTGCCTGCTGAAGCCTGAAGGCCAGGATAAGTAAGGCTATTTCCGCTTCCTGATGGCGTTGTAATAGCGACAACTTGGGCTGCGGTTCCGCTATGCGTTGTCCAGCCATTGGCGTTGGCTGCACCGGTAAAATTAAAAGATTCAAAGGCCTGTGCAAATACATTGAGGCTCAAGATGGTAAGTATAAAAAGTAAACCTTTTTTCATAAAAATAATTTTGTTGGGTAAAGTTACAACTTTGTCCGTTAATATACTGTAAGTTTGGATGAAGAGTGCATTAAAAAAGGGCGAAGTTACCTCCGCCCTTATATAATTGTACTGCTATGAATTTTATTCTGCAGAAGCCTGCTCAGTTGCTGGACGCTCAGGGCGTGGCAACAAAACTTTGCGAGATAATTTCCATTTTTTCGTTTTTGGATCTTTACCAATCACTTTGAAAGTAAGCATTTCGCCTTCTTTCACGACATCTTCCATTTTTGCTGTTTTTTCCCAAGCAAATTCGGAGATGTGGATAAGACCATCTGTTCCTGGTACGATTTCTACGAAGCAACCGAATTCTTTAACAGATTTCACTTTACCTTCATAAGTAGCACCTTCGTCTACTTGTGGTGGAAATGCAATTTGACGGATCAAGCGGATCGCTTCAGCCATGTCGTTTCCGTTGTTAGAAAGTACTTGTACACGACCTTCGCCATTTGGTAATTCTTCAATGGTGATGGTTGTTTTGGTTTCCTTCTGTAAACCTTGGATGATTTTTCCTCCAGGCCCGATGATGGCACCGATCATTTCGTTCGGAACAGTCAATGCTTCTAGGCGAGGTGTTTGTGGCTTGAGCTCAGGGCGTGGTGCTGGCATGGTCTCGGTGATTTTACCGAGGATGTGCAAACGACCTGCACGCGATTGCTCTAAGGCTTGTGTCAAGACTTCGTATGGCAAGCCATCGACTTTGATGTCCATTTGGCAAGCGGTGATACCGTTGGCAGTACCTGTTACTTTGAAGTCCATGTCGCCGAGGTGATCTTCGTCTCCGAGGATATCAGACAAGACAGCAAATTTGCCTTCGTCGGCAACTAAGCCCATTGCAATACCTGAAACTGGAGATTTGATAGGCACACCACCGTCCATAAGAGCGAGGGTTCCTGCACAAACAGTTGCCATGGAAGACGAACCGTTTGATTCAAGGATGTCAGAAACGATACGAACTGCGTATGGGTAGTCGTCTGGCATGACAGGCTTGAGCGCACGAAGCGCCAAGTTACCATGACCGATTTCGCGACGTGAAGTTCCACGAAGTGGTTTGGCTTCACCCGTTGAGAACGGCGGGAAGTTGTAGTGTAATAAGAATTTTTCTGTTCCTTGGAAAGTAGCACCGTCGATCATTTGCTCGTCCATTTTACCACCCAAAGTAAGGGTTGTCAGCGATTGTGTTTCACCGCGCGTAAAGACTGCTGAACCGTGCACCATTGGAAGGTAATCTACCTCAGCCCAAATTGGACGAATTTCGTCAAACTGACGACCGTCTAGGCGCTTGCGCTCATTGAGCATGACCCAACGAACTGCTTTT
>Ga0208682_1000192_pt1 | contig 18676 bp, 13 predicted proteins | sample Colrivmeta156802_FD_187687 | JGI IMG/M metagenome (GOLD analysis project Ga0208682, IMG submission 187687) | Estuarine microbial communities from the Columbia River estuary - metaG 1568-02 (SPAdes) (version 2) | ecosystem: Environmental > Aquatic > Marine > Intertidal zone > Estuary | place...
CTCTCGATATGCTTCCGTTCAAGTTCCGCACAGAGAACATGCCGGCCACAAGCACACCGCCGAAACCATCGGTCATACCTGGGTCTATCAGGGCTGCTGAAGCTGCTGAAGCAATCCGTAACGAGAAATCTAAAGATGCGTAGGATAGACAAGATAAACGGTTGTGGTCAGCAGGCATAGCCGTCGAACGCGCTCGCAACTTGTATCCTAGAGACGAAGAAAAGCAGAACGAGTTTGTGGAAAACTACATAAAAAAAGTAGAGCTCTTAGCCGCAAGTAGAGGTGTCTCTACTGTCCAGATAACATCTTCCACATTAACTACGAACATGATGCCTCCACCTGTCGAGAATCCTGACGAGCTATACGTTCCAGATATAGTGTGGCCGGAGAACGCAGATCCAGAGTCAATAGGTCACCCGGCAGTAAACTGAGACATGTATAACGGCTCCTGGCGTGTCCAGTCTGGAGACTCTCTCTGAATGATAGCTACTACTACTCTACGTATGGCATTTTTTATAGAACCTACCCCATTGCAAGTAAAGACCTATGTGAAAGACATCAAGTCGTACTACGATCTACGCGGTCACGCCAACCTGGTCGGGGCCAACCCAGAGTCTTTAAGTTCTGGAAAGTTTTTAGGACTATCTGTACCGTCTTTCCTCCAGACAAAATAGTACGCTGCACCGCAGCCCTCTTGTCTCTGTAAAACAGAGTTTAAGCCGCTACCATCCATCTCGTGCCTTCACTGTCTGGCGCTCTCTAGCGCAGTTATGTGGTGACAGACCCAGGAATTTAAAGAAAGGTGAGCCTTGTGCTAAGCACCGAACGAGGACGTCTGCACAACACTGACACCTGACTCACGTACGTAGAGGCCTCTACCTACACCGAACGTCACACCTGGTCTCACTTTAAGACGCATGCTAACTAGCTGTCCTTCCATCTCCAGATCGGGTTGTAATAAGACTGCCCGGCGCGGACGCTTGACATCCGCTAACCACCCCGAGTAAGCTCTGGATAGGTAATGAGACTCTGTAGCGCACACCACCCTCACGCCGGGTTGGCTCATAACGTCTTGTATCAGAGCGGCCAAAGTGCCTTCAGCAAAGTCTTCAGCGTCATCTATAACCAGCAGAGCTGAGCATTTCAAATCCACACCCGTTGATGCCGCTTTACAGGCTTCGATAACCTCACCTGCATTGTTTTTGTCTCCAGAAAGCCAACGTGGGTCATCTAACGTCCCTGACGCAGATAGCGCAAAAACGTAACTATCAGGTCTTGATGCTGCCTGGCTGGCTATGGATAAAAGTAAGTTTGTTTTTCCAGAGCGTGGCGGACCGGTGACAAACATGTGCCCCATATCTAGATCGACTAAAGCTTCAGCTCCCGTCAGGTCCTCAGCTCCTATAACAACGTCACCATCGGTGTGTAATCCACGAGAGCTTATAGTCTCAGGAAGCATGTAGAGCTTCGCGTTGTGTTCGCGCTGTACCGAACCGATCTTCTCTAAAGCCTCAGCTTGACCTCTCGCGCTTCGGTCCTGCCCCACTACTGCTATCTGGCAAGCCAGGCCTCTAGATAGCCAGGCTCTACCGTCGGGCGCGTCGCTGTGGTGCTTAACACCGAGAGCTACCATCTCATCGGCGTCTGATATTCTCAACACAACTCTCTTGCCTATAGTAGAGAACAAAGCAGATGGTACAGACGCGCGTCTGTCTGCTGTCAAAGCAACATGAACTCCTGCTTGGCGGCCTTGCGTGACTATAGTGTGTAGTCTCGTTATCCAGTCAGCACCGTCTAGCTTCTCGTAGGCACTATGAAAAGACGCGTAGTCGTCCAGCAATAAAACACAGCGCTGGGCCTCAACTCCACTCTCAATCAGTTCAGAGAATGATGACATTTGATGTCTTGCAAGTAGGTTCTTGTTTCTCTTGATGTGTTCCTCTAGCGCTATTATCACCGCTGTGACACGCTCTGGCTCGTCGGCGTGTGCTACTTCTACAGTGTTTCCTAAAACATGCAGTGCCTCTAGAGCCCTGTTGTTGAAATCCAGCGCGTAAAGAGCTGCTTGCGCCGGAGAGCACGCAGCTGCGAGAGAGGCCGCTATGGTTCTCAGAGCGGTTGTTCTACCAGAACCACCAGATCCGAGTATTAAGACTCCGCCGTCGTCCTCCCAAGACACAGTAGCAGGATACTGTTCTTGAAGCTCCGGGTCGTCTGCTAGCCCTATCACCAACTCCCCGCCTTGTCTGGTGTCAAAGTCACGAGTGTTTAGTGCGTCTAGCGACACAAGGTCAGGCAGCGGCTCTAGCCATGGTTTACGAGGTTCTGGCATACCGTCTGCCGCTTTTTTCAGTGTCTCTACAGCCACCGGCAGTTCAGCTGGTCCGTCTGGGCCTTTGCTGTTCTGCCGCCCGGTTGCAAAAAATGGGTGTATAAACGCACGTTCTGCTGCTTTACCAGATCCTAGAGGTGCGTTTGCCCACGCTGTCTGAACGCACGCTAGTTCTCGCGGCCCTGTTCTAACATAAGCTCGACCTCTCAGAGGGGCTGGTATAGAGGCCGCTTCCGATGTACCTATAACGCTGCTTGAGTCTGCAGAATCCAGAACTCTTAAAGCTATTCTTAAAGGGGTGTTTGCTACGATGTTATCAGAGACCGATCCAGCTGGTCTCTGGGTGGCTAACACTAAGTGAATACCGAGAGATCTTCCGCGTTGTGCAACATCTACCATACCTGAAACGAAGTCTGGAATCTCTTTAACCAAGGTAGCAAACTCGTCTACTACTATCATCAGACGCGGAGGACATATCTCTGGTGCCACTTTCGCAAGTTCTATAATGTCACGAGCTCTACCGGCTAGTATGTGCTCTCTTCTTTTAAGCTCCGCTCTCAGTGAAACCAGAGCTCTAAGAGCCATAGTCTCGTCAAGGTCTGTAACCATGCCAACGCTGTGCGGTAGCTCGAGACATGGTCCAAAAGCGGCACCTCCTTTGTAGTCTACATAAAGAAAGTTAAGCATGTTAGGAGGATAAGAGGCGGCTAACGATAGAACCATAGACTGCAGAAGCTCTGATTTACCAGCTCCTGAAGTTCCAGCTATGAGAGCATGTGGGCCATTCTCTACTATATCTAAAAGCCAGGGCCCGTCTGCGTCCATGCCTATTGGTGCTCGTAGTGTTCCAGGCACGGCATTTGACCATCTAGCAAGGACTTCACTGGGTTCAAACATCGCAGTTCCTACTATGCCAGACAGCGGTACAGACCTTGGTATAGACGCTGCAGCCGACGACGCTGCAGCGTCACGGAACGGAGATAGTTTCAAAAGTAACTGATGACCTAACGCAGGATCTAGGTGGTCTGGGCTTATCTCAGTAGTTTCCTCACTTGTTTCGTAGCGGTAAAAACCCGGAGATACACCTGCTCCTCCTAGCACGCTGTCGCATTGGTGTGGAAGTGTTGTGAGCTGTTTTGCTACGTACAGAACCGACACTCCACGTTCTTTCACTCTGTCTAGCAATCTAGACACCGTTGGGAGATCTATGCCAGCCTCTTCGGTTATCACCATTAGTATGTGTGGCGTGTTTCTATTCTCGCCAAATCGACTCTCACCTCTCGCTTCGCAGAGACCTGCCACGATCTCACAAAGGGCTCGCGCCTGAAGAGGGTTGTCAGCAAAGTGCGGACCCTCGATGGGTGACGAAGTTGAGTTTGTGTGCGGAGCCCATTTAAGGAAACTAAAGTCAGCACCCTCCTTGCCGACTGCGGCACACAAGATGAGTTCCTGCGGTGAGTGAAGCGCTAGAGTCTGAACCAGCCAAGCTGTAGACACAGGGCCCGTAAATACCGATCCTCCCCACAGACCTAGAATTGGTTTAGACACCCAGTCTAGCGCGATAGGTGCGCTAGGGAACGACTTGTATCTCTCAACCATATCAGTAGCGCTGTCTATTAGAGACTGGTTTATCTCTTCTACGCTGAATCTCTTCTCAAACTCGATCTGTCCAGAAGCCTCAACTTCGCCCAAGCCTACACGTAGAGACATAAAGGACTTATCTGTGGGAGTTCTCCTCCAAAGGTCTGAGGAGCGTACTTCTATCCATTGACGTGTTTGGTCCCCGCTCGGTGTTATGTCATAGCGAGCTATCCTCTCTCTGTCTAGCTCCTCAGCTGCTAGACGGTTGATGCGTTCTAGCTCCTCAGACCACCTGCGGCACTGATCTTCGTAGCGCTTCTTGGCCTCTTTTTTAGAGAACATCGTACCACCTATGCTCATAACTGGCATCATGGCAACAAAGACGAGCGTCACTATCTGTCTTGTCATTAGATATAAAACCAAGCCCATAACAAGCGGCCCTAGTATAGTAAACCAGTTAGTACCCTGTGAGGTAGGAACCGATGGAGGCTGTTCGACTCGAGCAATGGTTCTTCTCTCGAGAAGCTGTTCAAAGTGAGGAGACCTGTTAAACAGCACCTGTCCAGCTTTATCTGCCCCTCCAGCCACCACTGCTGCTTTTGTTCTGAAAGTTAAAACCGTCTGCCCTAAAGTCAGCCTAGCTCCGGGTGTTATCAGAGTCTCTGTTTTACCAAGCTCTCTACCGTCTAGATACCCTGTGTCGTTTGCTGTGATTGACGCAGTTCCGTCGCTGTTTACTTTAATAGTGGCGTGACGTAACGTGAGAGTGCTGTCATTTAGGTATACCTTGTTTGACGGCGCTTTACCGAGATCGTAAGTACCGGGCTCTAGGGACCAAGAAGCACCTGCTAGAGGACCGTCTACTACCTCTATAATGGCCCTGATTGTCTGGGTCTCCCCGATAGAGCTAGCTCTCTGGCGACTACCGGGTGGCACAAGCTCAACAGTATCACCGTGTAAGAGTCCTATTTTATCAACTCTCCAAGAAGGGTTTAAAAGCCCGCCCAGCCGTTCGCAAAAAACGTCGGCCTGTGCTGCTATCTCAAACTCCCTCTGCAGGGCTACTATAATGTCAGCTACGGTTGCTTCATGCTCGGTCTCTAAGCGTACGTCGCGCACAACTTCTTTCGCGCCGATTCTGACCATCAGTTCCATGTATTAAGATTCGGCCCTGTGGCTCGTATCTATCGCTAGGAGACCTGTACTAGAACTGTACCCGTGAGCCTTGTTCTACCCCTGATAGTGACTTTTACAGAGACAGGACATGCGCCTTCTTTAAGGAGCCTCAGATTCCCAGACGAATATTTACAGATTTTCTTGTACTTTGAAGCCACAAACACGACTACTTTAGCGCTTCGTGGGTAAGTCATCTCCAGCTGCTCAGTTAGCTGCCTGAGGTTTAGAGAACCTCCAACTACACCCGGCAGTACGCTGCCGTTTTTATGCACGCTCATATAGACCGGATTATTTGGGTCTTCTATCGAGGCATACACGAAAGACCCTGTAGATACAACCTTTCCGCGTAGGCGTACCTTAACGTCAACTTTACAGAAGCCGTCTTCTTTAAAACGAACGTATTTACCGCTAACGCGGCACACTTTAGCGCTTTGACGCGCCACAGTAACCGATACTTTAGATCCAGCATGAACGACCACGCCTGAGTCCAGTATTACAACGTTAATGTGTAGTGGCCCAGCAGCAGTCAACACAGTATCGGGCTCCTCGACAACCGGGGGTTGTGTCGTGGTAGTCGGCAAAGTTACTGGAGGTGCCAAAGGAACAGTTGTGGGCGGTGTCGTAACCGGTACTGTCACAGGCGGCGTGACGGGTGGTGACGCTGGTGTGGTGGTAGGCGGTGTTGTAGTCTCGTCTTGAGGGTTGCCTGGATCTACAGATGGCGGATTCTCACCCGTCGGGACGTTAGTTACCTGAATGGTGGCTAGCTCTGATCTCAAGAACTTCTGGTCACCGTACTTAGACAGGTAATCTGACTTGTTTAGAAAGTCTGATCTGTACCGCATCTTTAACACGTAGCCATCATCGACATTAAAAGCCTGACCTCTAATGTACGGGGATCTATGTACCACTGTATCACCAGACATATACAAAATCTCTAGTGGTCTAGTACTACCATCTCTTCTAGTACAAGTCACAACGCCGTTCTCACGCTCGCAAGTAACATCTGGTGCATTGAAAACATCCGACTCCACCGCAGGTATTTCCAAGAGTACGGTCTTTCCTGTACCGTTAAAGGTTGTGCCGTTTCTCTCTCCGTACCCTACTACGGTTATCGACATCTTGTCGTAGTCTATACCCTCTAACGATGTGTCTTTAACTTCTAGTTCAGCACTCCATACACCGTTAATTTCTGACGCATCAACCATTGCTGTACCTATATAGACTTTGAAATACTTCAATGTGCTCTGACTCTGGTCTGTTGCCCTCTCCCACTCTACAGTTGCCCGGTATCTGCCGTCGGTTTTTCTCTCTAATTTCCCATACCTTATACCAGTAGCTTCAGCCACGGGAGTAATAGCTATAGAGTGTGAGACTGTTCTTGACCATGGAGAGTTGAAACTACTGTTAGAGTCGTCAAGGTCCGCTATGACAGATACCTCAAACGTCGCACCATCGTCTGCGGTGGCTAGTGGATGAGAGCACGTCACTGTACTCTGCCCGACAGAGCAGTTAAACCCTGCTATGGGATTGGTACTCGCACCGATAGTACCGTCACTGTTTACCCTAATCGATTTGTAGCTATAAGACAACTCTTGAGTACTATCGTTGTAATATCGAACACTGTATTTAACCAGGTAACTAAAAGCCCCAGCAGACTTGTTGAAAACCAACTCCATAGTTGAGCCTGAGTTTTCAAATTTCTGAATCTCTGGTTTTGTGAGAGTCACGGCCCCTGCTCCAGACACACTGAAGCTCGAGCTCGTAGCCCCTGAAACCCCGAGCACGTTAATGTATCCGGCAGTATAAGAACCGCTAGTGCTCGTCACCTCGACGTTACTGCACGTGTAAAATACAGAGTTAGTAGACTCTTGAGCGTTGAAACATCCGTCTACCAGCCTGCCCTCCGCGTCGTACAAACTTAGACCTAGAGTCGGATCTGGTTGTTTAGCAACCTCGATAGACACGCCGTTGTTGCTGTATACAGCACCTCTCACCGTAGGAATAGGCAAGTCTGTGCTAGGTCCTGTCAGAAGCGCAATCCCCGTATAGTCGTTTTTTGACACGCTCACTGCGTACTGCACGCCTGGCTCATAGTTTGGTATGACGTACTCTTTATTTATCTCCATTACGCCAATATTTTTTGAGTCAATCTTGATGCTGCCATCTACGTAAGTAGGAGCCCAGCTCTGATTAAAAACGAGCTTCCCCTCCGTAGTTATGCTTGCTTGTACGTCAAAAGTTGCTCTCTTGGCAAGCTCTACTACGCGCTGCGCATCAAGGCTACCTGCCCCTACTAGCCAGCGCTGGTGCGGAGCTCCGCTACCAGTACCGAGATCTAGACTCGTCGCTCCGGCTTGCAGCAAAGCCTGAATCTTCCAAGCTATCTGATTCCGAGGCCCTTCCCTCAGTGATGGATTAGCCTGCAACGCTAGAGCGACAACTCCAGATACGTGTGGTGTTGCAGCGCTAGTGCCGCCAAACACACTGTACTGCCATGTACTAACGGTAGGTACATCCGTTGGTGCCGCAATGTCTACCTGGGGCCCCCAAGAAGAGTAGCTCGCTCTAACGCCGTTCTCTTTCAAGGCACCAACTGAGATAACCTGAGATAGGCGAGCTGGCCAATCTACATTGGTTTTATTTGTGGTGCAAGAGTAGTTGGTTGTAGTGTTTTCGTTTGATACGCACTTTTTGTTACCTGACGCAGCAAGCACTACTACACCTTGGGAGACTGCCCACTTAGTAGCTGCTGCTACTGCCGGATCCCACCCACCACCAAGCGACAGGTTGATAACGTCTGCCTGCTGCTCGACAGCCCAGAGTATAGCTTTAGTCACAGATGAGCTAGGGCAAGTGTTAGTACATGCTACAGCATCAATAATTCTAGAACCTGGAGCAACGCCAGTAACACCGCCGTTACCAGACATTGCAGAAACAATACCGGCGACGTTCGTACCATGACGCTTGTCACTGTCCTTGTTTACAAAGTCTGCTCTGGCTACCACGCGTCCAGCTAGATCCGACGAGTCTTCAGCTACGCCGCTATCTACAACAGCAACCTTAACACCAGTACCGTCTACTCCCTGGGCCCACGCTCCTGCTGTGTTTATGGAGCTATGAGACCACTGGTATAGATCTCCAGCTCCGGTCTCTAATAGCTGGTACTCTGTAGTCACAGAAGCAACTACACCGTCACGCTCCTGGAGATCATCTATGCGCTCCTCGGCTACTCTCTCGCTAGATACCGTCTCGGTCCTCACGACAGGAGCGGCTCCTGATGCGTCAAACACTGTGATCTCAACTGGCTCTACCGCGACCTGGGCTGAGACCTGACCGGGTGTCGCCACAGCAACCACGGACGCCATAAGTCCATAAACAGCGGTTTTTAGTGCAATCTTACGGGTAACACGCTCTACAAATTGGATTCTCACGCTATCAGCGTGCTTGTCGCCACACCCAAAGCACGCCGCAGATATTTTTTTTCCTGGATACTTGCGCCGCCCGCCCTGGCGCCTACAATGTTAGTTACTTATGCTAAGCATGTTTTAGGCTCAGGAAACTGAGTCTGAAATATGCACCGGACCAGCGGAAGCTGAATCCGGTCTCTCATAAGAGAGATAAGCTCCCCGGTGGGGAGGGTCATTGGCAAACCGGATAAATGTGTTCTTTCTTGAGCACATTGACCCGGTGGTCAGTGTGCGCAAGCAAGAACATCATTTTGATGAAAATGCCTTTGCTGCATAATAGACTGTATGAACAATATAGTCGGACTGTGGTTTCAAGTGCTGTTTTCTCTGCCCCCTAGAGAAAATTTGTACTACCACAGTTTTATACACTGATAAATTACACTAATAAAGCTCACTGATAAGCATCTGTTTGTTAAAGACAGATACACGCTTTTAAAGTCACCAGTATCGAGCTTGGTCGGGTTTAACCCATCTCACTCCTCCACGAGGGTCTCTAACGTCCCCTTCTGTTCGTGGTATCATGTGTAGATGTACGTGAGGCACTGTCTGACCTGCTGTAGAGCCGTCGTTTAAGCCGATGTTCCATTCCTGATCCGGGTTTCCTGAAGCTATAGCATGACACACTGCGTTTATCTCTAACCACTCAGCTAGTGATAGCTCCCAAACTCTAGACACACACCTTTTAGGAACTATCAACATGTGACCATCTGAGCACGGATACCCGTCTAGGAACGCGACACAGTTGTCGGTCTCTGCCTCAAACGCGCGCTGTGGCAGGACTTTCGTGCAGAAAACACACTCAGTTACGCTTGGCACGAGTACTGCTCTTTTTTGAGATAGTCTTCTTTTTAGGCAGCGATCCACGGGTGGTTTCGGGATAGCATGGTTCCTGTTTGTAAGCTAGTGGGGCGTGGCTCACTCTCTTGCAGTGACACATCCCCATACCGTCACGTTCTGGGCACTCATCTTCAATCATCTGAGACATAGTGCGCATCTCTCGCTCCCAGGCACACCTGTGCAGAGAAACACCGATCTGGGCAGCATTCACAGATGTTTAAGCTCTCAAAAGTTTTGTTATGTGCCTCGCTCTCTCTTGCCGCCCTAGGCTGCGCTTCTGGAGATCCAGCAGTATCTGTCTCTGATACTTCATGCAAACCTCAAGCTGGTGTCAAATCTTTCGCCACACTACCGACAGACTGTCTAAAAGAGGGTATTGACTACAGGATGTCTGTAGATACTGACCGTGGAATCCTTAGTTTTGATCTGTTCGAGCAGTCTGCCCCTCTGGCGACTGGTAGTATGGTTTTTCTCTCACGCTCCGGATTTTACGATAGCACTAAGTGCCACCGAGCCATCCGTGATTTTGTGCTACAGTGCGGAGACCCTACAGGTTCTGGAGCTGGCGGCCCTGGGTACATGTTTCAGGATGAACTAAACGGTCAAGAGTCGTACCCTGCCGGTACTCTCGCCATGGCTAACAGTGGTCCTAACACCAACGGCTCCCAGTTTTTCATAGTCTCAGGAGACGGAGCAGAAAATCTTCCTCCTAGCTACACAGTTTTTGGTAAGCTGCTCCCCGGTCAAGAGGAACTGTTGGCATCCATAAACAAACTAGGTAACCCAGACCCGTCAGCTAACGGAGTCCCACCTATAGAGTACGTCACTATCAAGAGCATCTCAGTCACTGGTGATTAAGTAAATCTTACGTTTTGTATAATGCGGGACTTGCGTCCCGGTCTAGTTCCACACTACGGTTCGTCCCATAAGCTTTGCTTGTTCAGCAAGGGCTCTGATCTGGGAGCATTTTTCGCGTATGTAGCCAGCGTCTCGACCTACGTCTATCAACTTAGCACCTCTCTGGCCTACTTGCTCATAAGCAGGTAGCTCAGGGTCTGGTGCTATGGCTTCTGCTATCAAGCAGCGCCCTATCAAGTCATCAGGTTCCGCTTCGCCACTGCAGTAGTCCTCCCGAGGATACCCGAGAGCCTCAACTACGTCCGCGGCGTTACTGTTGCACATAGACACGCTACAGTCGTCAGGTATGTCGTAACACGGTGAGATAGACCAACTCATAGAGTCAGCTCCCAGTTCGTGCCACCCCTTAACGGCTTCCTTGTAGTCTGGAAACATGTGACCTTGCTCATTTTCGTGGTCATAGACCTCAAATCCTTTGAGGTCTCCGTCACGTATAGCGACGTGAAAGCTAACGCTCATCGCGTGCTCCTTTCGACTCTACAAACTATTGGCGCTCTTTGAATACTTGAAATTAGGTCCCATAAACCGTCAAGGCAGGCTTTGTGACCATAACGCGTAGCATGTGACAGCTAAGAACCCGAGAGCAAACAGCGACGCACACAAAGCTATAAAAAGCCTTCTTCTGGCTCTCCGCTCGGATTTTAGGGCTCGATCTACCCGTTGTACGGTTATCGGCTGGGTCACTTTCATAGTTTCGCCTCGTTTCGATGTGTAGTATCAGCGCTCACAGTTTATGAAAACAAACTATTAGGAGGATTATGGCTCTTCAGACCGTGTCTGTGAGTTCGGCAGCTTATAAGCTGTCTCTCTCTGTGCCTAAAGAGTATCGCCGCTGTGTTATTGATGGTATGGCCCCAGCCTTAGCATCTCATTTTTACGCAGTGCTTGCTCGACCGGCACACATCAAAAAGCTGGATGTAACCTCAGCCGAGAAAATCATCACTTTAATAGACCAACCCTCAGTACTGGATTCTATCGAGTCGTGTGATAAGCGAGTCAGTGTAGTCTGCGCTATAGCCAGACAGAGACAGTCTCTCGGGCTCGTAGCTCAAAACGAGACAATCTACCACCGTTTAAGGAACGTAGGCGACGCTGATGCTACACGGAAAACTCTATATAAGAGCTCTCCTCTGTACTCAAGGCTAGCTATCTTAAACAAGATGCGCTTTGCAGACCACTCGGTCGTCTCAGAATGGATAGGCTCTTTAGATGAAAGTAGCCTCCAAGAGATACTCGTTTGGTTCGCTTCCTCAAACGTCAGACACTCTGATATGGTAGCTGCTGCAGTTACGGACTTGTGCATACGCTCAACTCCAGAAACTCTAGCTAAGGTTATCTCGTCAGGACCTGCCCCTACTGAACTCTGTCTAGAAGCAGTCAAGCGTCTCTCTAGAGATTCGCAAGAGCAGCTCTTCTGGATCATCACAAAGACTCGCAGAGCCCATAACACCTTCCCACTAGAAGGAATAAAGGCACGGGTACGCAGTGGTGAGATAGGATTCTCTCTAGGTTTCACTGAGAAAATGAACGCTTCACAAGATATGGGTCTTCGTCTAGTCGCCGACCAGATAAATCCCCGTGACGCACTAGAAGTTGTCGAGTGGATCGAGAGCACGCACGCAGGTGACTTGCGCTTTGACGTTCTGCGTTTGTTAAACAACGCTGAACTAGTCGATGCAGTCTTGAAACTCGCTTGTGAGCGTGACTGGTTTACGCGTACTTCTGCTGTGTTTCCAAACACGCTTGCTAACACTCACGGAACTACTCCGGTTCGCATAGGTAACTTGCTACAAGTTCCTGGCATCTCAAGAGATAGCGTATCTACGCTGCTTGACGTGGCCGATCAGGCTGCTATCGTCAGGTTCCTACTGCTTGAGGAGTTTCACTCTGAAGACTGGATGTTTGACAAGATCTCTAAAAGAGTATCGTCATCGTCAGTCATGTGGGCTACTAGTGAGATAGATAGAGAGCTCGTCAGCGAGTCTTATCTCTGCTCTCTCGCATCTAGCATGGTGCAAAACTCGGAAGATTTAACGCAGGTTCTCTACAACGGCTGGGGTTATCGTGATAACGCCAGGTTGCTGTATGAAAGTGTGGCTAAAGTGCTAGCAGAACACCTAGGACACAACCCGCACAGGTGGGGTGTCTTCGGTGGTTTTCTCGAAAGCCTAGAGGGCTGTACTTTGGGTACAATTCTTGAAGCAACTGACGCCTTGTCTGGCTGAGGAACTCTCGAGGTCGCAAGACCTCGTTTTATACGTCTTATTTTCGTGTCTAGAGCCTCATGCACGGCACCATATTGCCATGGAAGAGAGATGGACTTTAACCCTCAGGACAAAAGAAGAGGATGGGCGTGTCGAGTCGTCTGACATATCAGAGTTTGCGCAAACCCTTTACACACACGGCCTCTCTATAGAGGATGACGCAACCTCAGAGACGCGTGATAGAGACCTATGTTCTCTGGAGTTATCAGGCACGTGCCCGTGGGCTCCAGACGTACCTCATGAGGTTATTTTAGCCTCTATAGCCAGGTCTATTAGAGATTCCATCATGCAAGCCATTGGTAAAAACGTCTAAAAAGAGACGAGAACTCCACCACCCTGCCTGGTGGTGTCTGCGCCGACACTGTTTTTGTGGTGCGTTTAAGAGCTATTTCTAAAAGTTATTTCGTCCTGGCAGTTTTAGCTCTCTCTCTTTTGTCTTCTTTACCTACTGGGACTCTTAATCGCGCAGAGGCTGCAGCTGCAAAAATAACTATCTGCCACCGCACTCACTCTGTAACAAATCCATACAGAAGAATAACAGTTTCACAGAACGCCGTAACTAGAAATAACGGCCACAAAAACCACAACGCTGCGGCATTTGACCCATCCTACTCTTACCCATCTAATGCTAAAAACTGGGGAGATATAGTACCCGACGCTTCAGCTGGCGGGTCTAACTCTATAAAACTAAATTTCACCGATCGCGGTCTTGCTATATATAACGGCTCTACATACAACGGCTACAACTACGCTGGTTTGTGTGGCACCATGACGGCCCAAGAGTTCTATGATGTCGAGATAGCAGCAGGCGTGCCTTCCGCTGACGTATTGGCAGATCTAGACGAACAGGACGCAAACGAAGACTACGCTTTAAAACAATCTCTTGGAGGATCGTTTATAGGTGCTTCCCCGTCGGCGTTATCCTCAGTCTCGGCTACTACTAACGCCGCGACGTCAGTGACTGACACGACTTCCACATTAAACGGTGTTTTGGCTGTTGGGGCAACGTCAACAGATGTAACTTTTGAGTGGGGAACAGACCCAGACTTAGCTACATACACCACAACAACAGCTTCGCCTAGCACTGTCACTGGTAACATATCAGTAACCGCCAACCTTACTGGCTTGACACCCGGTACTACTTATTATTTCCGAGTTGTAGGGACAACAAACGCCGGCTCTGATCTTGAAGGAAGAATTCTCGGAGATATACTCTCATTTACTACCCCACTGAACACCACAACCACCACAGCGCCAGAAAATACGACTACTACTACAACGGTGCCTGAAACTACCACAACCCTACCACCGACTACCACAACCACAGTACCAGAAACGACAACCACGGTGCCTGAGACGACAACCACACTACCGCCTACTACCACAACCACAGTACCAGAAACGACAACCACAGTACCCACAGCCACAACAACTACGTTGCCGCCTACTACCACAACCACGGTGCCTGAAACTACCACAACCCTACCACCGACTACCACAACCACAGTACCAGAAACGACAACCACAGTACCCACAGCCACAACAACTACGTTGCCGCCTACTACCACAACCCTACCACCGACTACCACAACCACAGTACCAGAGACGACAACCACACTACCGCCGACTACTACTACAGTACCAGAGACTACAACAACTACGCTGCCGCCTACTACCATAACCACGGTGCCTGAGACGACAACCACACTACCGCCGACTACTACCACAACGTTGCCGCCTACCACCACAACCACGGTGCCTGAGACGACAACCACACTACCGCCGACTACTACTACAGTACCAGAGACTACAACAACTACGCTGCCGCCAACTACAACCACAACGGCTCCTGAGACGACGACAACACCGTCAACCGTGCTGCCTTACACAGCTAGGGTGGTCGGGACAGTCTGGATAGACGGCAACCGAAACGGCGTCCAGGACTCAAACGAGCCGGGGATGCCAAACACTCTAGTGAGATTAGAGCCAACAGCATCAGTAACAGCGCAGTCAGTGACAGTGTTTGTAGCAAACACTGCTTCATCTATGGAGACATACACAGACTCCAAAGGCGCTTACGCGTTTGAGAAAGTAGAACCAGGCCAGTGGTCAGTTAAAGCCACGCTTAAAACACAGTACCTCTCAGCGACGTACGATTCCTCAGGAAACACCGACTGGATAGTTCCTGTCTCTGTACCGGTAAACGGTGTGGCGCGTGGAGATTTCGCAGCAGCCGGCACAGCCTCCATAACAGGAGATCTCAAAAACCAGGCAGGCGCCGTTGTTAAAGATGGCGCCGCCGAGGTAGTCTGGGCAGGACCTGACGGCGTTCAAGGCACAGCTGATGACGTCATTTTCCCTGTTGTCATTAAAAACGGAACTTTTTCTCTAGTTGGAGTTCCTGAAGGAAGCTACGTAGTAAAAGGCCAAGCCTCAGACGGTAGAGTCGCTAGAGACACGTCACTTAACGTCGTAGATGGCGAGAACAAGACTGGTCTCTTGGTCATAGATACTCTACCTGAGACAGGGCGAAACCACGTCAGTATTACAACAATGGCGTTATTGCTCCTTGCTTTTGGTGCAGCATTAATATGCTATAGAGGCCCGTCTGACGTACTGCGCAGATATCTAGTGCAAGTCAGGATGCCTAGAAAATAGCCCTATACTATCAAAGAGGGCTCTAGTTACAGACACCGCCCTCTCTGCAGTCTCTACGAAGTAGATCCCACGTACAGACAGAGTGCTTCCTAGCTTCTCTGTAGCTTGCTTTTTCACGTCTGGTGGCACATCTTTAGTCAACGGCAGCACGTCAGGGTGTCCCGACAACCTCATGGCGGCTATTGGTCCAGCTGCGTAGTCACTGTCATTTCTCATAATCGACGTCAATAAATCAACGTCATCTGTTCCTAAAGCTACCCCGATACGCACACTCTCTCTAGCTTCTCTTTTAGGGTCACGAAGATCTAAAAGCTCCGGGTTTTGCCATGTTATGTTTGATGGCTTAAACAAAGACCTCATGCTCTTCTTGCTAGAGTCGTCAGAAGCCGTCTGTAAAGCTTGCGAAACGCTGTCTGTGTGACCACCTGCCATAACAGCTCTAGCGATCACAGCTGACACGGTGGCTCTCAAGTCTGGTTTCGTGCCTTCAGATGGATATCGACCCCAAGGACTCTCCGTATCTAAAACTCCTTTGATGATTGTCTCTTGAAACCATCCCTCTAAAAGCTCAGGATTTGTTTGGGCATAAACTACCCCAGCTGCGATGTTTGGTACGTCCTCTCTAGCTCTTCTCTCTACGTAGGAATTAAAATACTCCGGCATTCTCTCACAGCACGCAGCTGCAGCCATAACTATACCACGATGACTTATTGAAGAACTGTCAGAATTCGCAAAACCGATACTTCTCGATCTCTGTTCCTCATCATTAGACAAAATTCTCATAACTTGTTCATCTGAAGTTACAGATAAGGCCCTGTACATCAGTGAGTCAGTTTCCGCGCTGTTTACCCGATCTAGCAAGCTTAGGGGGTTTAGAGCAGCCACGGATCCGTTTGACTGGTATCCGGATACTATGCCTGTTCTAAGTAATGTCTCTAGTGCGTAAGTGATGTGGTCATTGTTAGATTCTCCACGCTTTAAAGATTTAGTCAAGATATCCTCTGCCACGACCCTGCACGCATCTTGTATGTTATGACGAATACGTGAAGGCGGGAGAGTGGCCATGGAGTGTAGAACTACTGGTGAAACGGGTGCCACACAGGACAACAGATCTTTAGTTATGTTATAAGGTAAGCTACTGCCGTACCTTAGGGCTGGAGATGTGTGTAACTCGTTTAACATCTCTAAGTGTGTTTGGTACCCGTGCGGATTTACGTAAAGCATGCTGCCGACCATCTCTCTAGACTCTTTCGATAAGGCTTTACCTGCTCTCTGCATCGCAGCTAAAAACATAACAGCTTCTGTGCTCTCTCTAATGTCAGCACTCTCTATGTACGAGGCTACTTCTAATGGGAAGTTTTCAGCCATATGTTCAAAAATTTCCCATGTACCTCTCCGCGAAACTCTAAATAGCTCTTTAACAGATAAGCTCTTTTTTCCGATAATATAACCGAGTTCTCTACCTCCTTCTCTCAGGTAGCTCACAGTTTCATTTATTTTAATAGCACTATCTATTCTCTCTTTAGTACCTGGTTCTACGTCCGAAGCCTCCTGTATGTACTCATCAACACCTTCAAGACTAGATATATACTCTATGTGGTCATCACTGCAGTGCAGCAAAAAATTCGTAGCTCCAGATGTTATTAACCCTACGACGCTAGCAGGGGTTAAAAACTGGTATGTAGCCGACAGCCCAGACGGCAGTATAGCGTCTAATACTTCTCTGTAGTCATCCGAGTTCTCCGTACCGTAGGGAGCATAACGCAACAAGGCGTCAAGCATCCAGTTCCCAGGGACATTCATACCTCTGCCGCTCAACTCTGCGTATCTGCTGATGCCACGCAGTGTCTCATCTGCTGATTTTTCACGCCCACCCCTGCCTATGACATTGTCTAAGTCCAGCGATATAATGGCCATCTCGCTACTCTGTGTTTTGTAAAAAGCGTTGTACAGCGATAAAGTTCCGTTCTCTTGCCATTCTCGTAGGTCTCTAGTGTTTATTTCCCCAGTAGAACCATCAGGTCCTGAACCATTAGGCCAGCGGTCAATGCGAGATCTCCCTTTTCCGGGCCTCACCAGTTTAAGCCTGACTGGTTTTCCGTCTATCTCAACTAGTACTGTAACTCGGTCTTCTGGAAGCCTAACGCCTTCGGAAGTGTATATGTATGCACAGCGAGTCACGACGTAACCCCGGACTCTACTTGAGTGTCCCAGAATCCTGCCGTTTGCAAGATAACTCTAGATTCTGCTATTATCTCACCTACAGTTGATCTGCGGAAATACTCAGAGTAGTCACTCAGTAGCTGCTTAGCCCTCTCCACATGCTGCTCAGCTGGCGGCACACTGAGAGGCTTAACGTCGGGGTGTCCTATAATTCTAAGGGCCGCAATAGGTCCAGCTTGCATCTCTCGCTCGTTATTCATCAGTTCAAGAAGTATTCCTACGTCTGATGTACCCATCGCCACACCTGCGCGCAGCCTTGAAGCGACCTGCATCGCACTCTCTTCTCTTTTGTCTAGACGTGGCCGGAGAGACGATAGGTTTGCGTTATCCATCCAGTGCCCGCTCGTTGTCGAATCCTCGGGACTCATAATTCGTCGCAAAACAAAGGGATTAACAGCGATGGCTGCTCTCTTTGTACGATGTAGAAGTTCTCTGTCTGAGTCTGTGTTGTTTCTCGATGACACAGACGCCGCGACAGCCGCGACAAACGACGGCTCACTTGCCCTACTAGATATCTCTTCTAAGTAATAAACTCCCGTACCACCGTTGAGCGGGATCGCTCTTACTACGTCTGATAGCTCCCTCAGCCACAAGTCCGCTTCAGAGCTTCCTTCAATAGCCTTCAGCAGACCAAACGCCGGTCTGTTTCTGTAAGACGCAACACCTGTTCTCTCTAGATGCAAACCCAATGGCGTGGCTCTTGACTCCGAAAGAGCCTCGAGCGCTGACTTAGTCTCAGGATGGGCTGCCACTAGTAGAGTCTCTGCTCTGTTGCTTAAGTAGAGGTGGTCTGATGAAGAACTCATCTGGTTTTCTATTATATCTATGGCATCTTCAGGGTCTAGCATACCAAGCATTTTTGTCAGATACTCGCTTGTCTCTGCAACGTGTCGGCTAGTCTCTAGCTTTTTTGTGAATCTCAGATCTTCAATTGTTGAAGAGACGCCGTTTGATGGGTTAGATCTTGTGTTCATTGGTCTGACGTAACCTGATTTAAGGCCTTGTCTTAGTAGTATCTCAGCTAGGTCTCGAGCGTTCTCTGGTCCTACTTCTGGGGAGTTTTTAAAAGATTCAGCCCAACCCAGTGCCGCAAGAGCAGCAGGTGGCGTTACGCTGTGGTCGTCAAATCCGTTAAGGGAATCTTCCTGAAGACCTTGCTGCCTTATCTTAGTTGAGCAAGAGAGACCAGCAGCCTTAAAAAGCTCACTATATATTCT
>Ga0208682_1000256_pt1 | contig 16464 bp, 17 predicted proteins | sample Colrivmeta156802_FD_187687 | JGI IMG/M metagenome (GOLD analysis project Ga0208682, IMG submission 187687) | Estuarine microbial communities from the Columbia River estuary - metaG 1568-02 (SPAdes) (version 2) | ecosystem: Environmental > Aquatic > Marine > Intertidal zone > Estuary | place...
AGCAGCCCGCAAAGCTAGGCTGCCGTCTGCGGCGGTTTCTTGAAGCTCCAGCAAGGCCTCCAGAGAGGCCGTCAGCGGCACGGACGCCAGCGGCAGGCCCATGGTTACGTTGGCATCCACGTCCGGAAGCGCGTGGAGCATGGGGAGCAGGAGGGATTCGTCCGCCAGCACCACCGCGGTTCGTTCCAAGTTGGGATCTTCGGCCAAACGATCGCGCACCCAGGCGCCGGCCGTTTTTGCCAGCCCAACGGCACCGGCAACCCCCTGAACTTCTATGCGTTTGGGCCGCTCGCGCAGTCCGTGGGTGGGCGTGCGCAGGTCTGCCGTTGCGGCTGCCGGCCAGCGGTCCCGGAACCGACGCAAATACAGTCCGGCCTCGTGGTAATCGTCGTTTAAGTAGTGGGCATCGGCGTCGAAGCGAACCACGGCTTCGCCGCGTTCCAAAACCCAACGAAACAGCGCTTCTTCGCAGGGCGTCAGGGCGTTGAATCCTGCAAAAACCCAGCGATCAATGCCCCATTCGGAGCGCAACCGGTTCCAAGCGTCGGGGTCCGGTCCGCGGTCCGCCGGTGAGGCCGTGCGCATGATCAATCCGGTGGTGCCCGTACCGTCCGCCCGAAGGGCCTCGTGCCACTGGGCGTGCAGCTGCGGCAGGGCCTGAAGCAAAGCCAAACGGCGGCGCCTTCCGGCGCCCGTCGCCTCTTCCGATCGCCCCCATTGCTCCAGGGCCTCCCATTCGGCCGTAGCGCGCCACACCAATGCCGGATCGGCCCCTTGCCGGTCGATGTCGTTCAGGTCTTTCAAAAGTCCGGCACCCCACTGGGCATAGGATTCAAAGGGCTCGGCGTGGGATTCGAATTGAGCAGCGTACAGCGGATAAAACCGCATCAGGGCGTCCAAACTGTTCACCGGACGCAGTCCGCTCAGGGCAGACAGCAAACCGTCCAAAGGAAGCGTCAGCGGCGCCAGTACGGGCCCCGGTGCGGCGTTGGACAGGTGCGTGCGCAAAAAGCGCTCCGCGCGGCGGCTGGGCAACACCCAAGCGGTGCGGTGCCATTCGGCAGCCGGTGTTTGCGCGACCCATTCGCGGGCCACGCGTTCCAAGAAAGGACGGTCCAGAAGTGAATTCACGAACGGGGGTTTGGTGGTTCTTGCCGGCGTGCCGGCGGTCTTCCCAAGGTACGTTATTTCCCGGAATCTTGGCCGTTGGGGGCGTACAATCCGTGGGCTTGCAGGTAGGCCCAAACGCCCTCCGGAAGTGGTAGGGTGGGCACTTCGCCCCGCCGTAAGGCGGCGCGCACCTCCGTACTGGACAAATCCACGGGCGGCCCCGTGAGTACGTGTGCGGGCACGGTACCGGGCGCCTCAGCAGTCCCGCTGCGCGGGTAAACGGCCACCGGCAGGTGCGCCCACAACCAGTCCGCCTCCTTCCAGCGGTTGAGTCCGGCCCAATTGTCTGCGCCAATGATCAAAACAAAGCCGCAATCCGGGTGCGTTTGCAGCAAATGACGCAGGGTAGAAGCCGTATACGATGGCCGCGGCAGCGCACACTCCACGTCGCTCGCAACCAACCCCGGGCGGTTCGCCACGGCCGATTGCACCAAGGCCAAACGGTGGCGCTCGTCGGTTAATTCGTCTGCCGCCTTGAACGGATTCTGCGGACTTACCACCAACCAAACCTCGTCCAAATTCAGCTGCGCGCGGGCGGCCTCCGCCAGCGTCACGTGCCCCTCGTGGATGGGGTCAAACGTACCGCCCAACAACCCAATCCGCCGAAGTGGCGCGGAGGGCAAGGGCAGGGGGGAGGGTTTGGAAGGGTTCAAAATGCGGATCCGTCGGTTTTTTGCGACGCGCTGCGGATAAAAGCGTCCACCACGGCCTTCAATTCGCCCGTGGCGCGGTCCAGCTCGTCGTTCACGAGGCGCACATCAAAATGCGGGGCGCGCAGGGCTTCTCGTCCGGCCTTGCCCAATCGAATTTGAATTTTTTCTTCGGTGTCTGTACCCCGTTGGCGCAGTCGCTGTTCCAAAATCGCCAACGAAGGAGCCTCGATGTACACGGCCAAGGCGTCGCCGCCAAACTTCTTTTTCAAGCGCAGGGCTCCTTCCACGTCGACGTCAAAGAAAACCACTTTTCCTTCCGCCCAAAGGCGCTCCACTTCGCTGCGCAAAGTTCCGTACCGCGCGCCGGGATACACTTCTTCCCACTCCAGGAAATCCCCAGCCGCCACGCCGGCGTCAAATTCTTCCGGGCTCAAAAAATAGTAATCCACACCGTGCTCCTCGCGCCCCCGCGGGGCGCGGCTGGTGGCCGAAACCGAAAACGCAAATTCCGGGTGACCGTCCAGCAAACGGCGCGTCAGGGTAGTCTTTCCTGACCCCGACGGGGCGCTCAACAAGACCAACTTACGCACGGCGAGGCGCTTGAGCGGCAAAGGCGGCTTGGCGTTGCAGCAGAGCCGCCGCGTACTTGCCCAAAATATCGAATTCCAGATTCACCGGATCCCCAACGTTTAGGGTGTGGAACACCGTGTGCTCGTACGTGTAGGGAATGATTGCTACGGAAAACGAGTCCAGCGCCGCATCCACCACCGTGAGCGACGTTCCGTTTACGGCCACAGATCCCTTGGGCACCGTGATCCAATCCGCGGCCACCGGATGCTCCACCCCATAGGTCCAGCTGCCGTTGCGGTCCTCCACAGACGCAATCCGTCCCACGGCGTCCACGTGCCCCTGAACAATGTGGCCGTCCAGCCGCCCGTTTGCCGGCATGCAGCGCTCCAAATTGACGCGGGTTCCGGCCGCCCAGTTTCCCACCGTGGTTTTCTGCAGCGTTTCATCAATAGCGGTCACGCGGTACCCCGTCGGTTGGCCCGACGGTCCGTGCAAAGCCACCACCGTCAGACACACGCCGTTGTGCGCCAAGCTTTGATCTACCCGCAACTCCGGGGCCAGAGTGGATTCAACATCCAAGTGAACATTAGTGCCTTCGCGGTGCACTCCCACCACGGTCCCAAGGGTTTCGATAATGCCGGTAAACATACCGCAAAGGTACACCCGTTGCCGTACCTTTGGAAGGTATGAAAATCCACCTCGACACCCGCATTCCGGCCGGCACTCCCCGGGCCGGCGTACTTGCCTCTGCCGACGCCGCAACCGCACTCACCACCTTTGCAGCGGCACAAGCATCGTGGAACGCTTTTTGGGCCCGATCCGGCAAGGGCTGGTGCACGGCCACGGACGACGGCACCGATGCCTACGCCAACCTTTTGCCAGCAGACCCCAACACGCCAGAAGGCGCGGAAAAATACCGCCAGGCAGGCGCTGCGCTGGCCAAGCTGCTCCACGCGGCGCGCCACACCGGCGTTTCCCTTCCCAACGCACACCCCGCCTTGGTGGAAGGCCTGCTCCTGGCCAACTACCGCTACACGGACCAGTTTGCCCAGAAGAAAGAAGAGAACACCCCGTCCTTAAACGCCGTCTATCTGGAGGGCTGGAAGGCCGGCGACGTTCGGGCGCTTGAGATTCGCGTGGAGAGCGTCTTTTTGGCGCGAACCCTGATCAACCACCCCGTCAACGTGCTCAACGCCCAGGGCTTGGCCCAGGCCGCCGCGGACGCCGGCAAGGAATACGGGTTCCACGTGGAGGTGTTCAACAAAAAGAAGATTGAATCCCTGAAAATGGGCGGCCTGTTGGGCGTCAACTGGGGAAGTCTGGACGAGCCCACCTTTACCGTTTTGGAATACAAACCCGCCAATGCCGTCAACACACAGCCGTACGTGCTGGTGGGCAAGGGCGTGGTTTACGACACCGGCGGATTGAGCTTGAAGCCCACCAATTCCATGGACACCATGAAATCGGACATGAGCGGCGCCGCCGCCGTGTTGGGTGCCGTTTCCGGCGCTGCGCGCCTGGGCCTCCCGGTGCACGTGGTGGGCCTGATTCCCGCCACAGACAACCGGCCCGGCGGCAACGCCGTCACCCCGGGCGACGTCCTCACCATGAGCGACGGCACCACGGTGGAAGTACTCAACACGGACGCCGAGGGGCGCCTCATCCTGGCCGACGCCCTCCATTACGCCAAGCGCTACAACCCGCAACTGGTCATTGATTTGGCCACCCTCACCGGGGCCGCCGCCCGCGCCATTGGGCACTACGCCACCGTGGCCATGGGCACCGCCTCCGAAGAAGTTTGGTCCGACCTCCTGGCCTCCGGCAGCCGCACCCACGAGCGCTTGGTTCGGTTCCCCTTTTGGGACGATTACAACGAGCTGCTCAAGAGCACTGTTGCGGACCTCAAAAACATTGGCGGCGCAGACGCCGGCGCCATCACCGCCGGAAAGTTCCTGGAACACTTCACGAACTACCCGTACGTTCACCTGGATATCGCAGGCCCAGCCTTTGCAGACAAACCCATGGGGTATTGGCCCGCCGGCGGAACCGGCATTGGCGTGCGCCTTTTGTTGGACTTCTTGAGCACCCGTACCGCATGAATACCCACCTTCCCCGCATTGGAATCACTTGTGGCGACCTCAACGGCATTGGCCTGGAAGTAGTCCTCCGCACCCTAGCAGACCCCACGGTACACGAGTTGTGCCGCCCGGTCTTGTTTGCCACCCCAAAGGCCTTTGCCTACCACCGCAAGGCAGCGGACTTGCCGGAAATCCCCTACTCCCTGACCTCCAACCTGGACCAGCCGCATCCGGAGAACCGGATTGCTTTGGTGGAGCCGTGGACGGACCAAGTGCTGCTGGATTTGGGCAAACCCAATCCGGAATTGGGCCAGTATGCCCTCAAATCTCTGGACGCCGCCATTGACGCCCTGCAAAAAGGCCAAATCGACGCCCTCGTCACGGCCCCCATAGACAAGGAAACCATTCCCATCCCGGGCTTTTCCGGGCACACCGCCTACCTGGGCGAGCGCTTGGGCGGCAAGCCGCTCATGGTGCTGAGTGGGCCGGAGCTGCGCGTGGCCTTGGCCACCGAACACCTGGCCCTGTCCGACGTCTCCGCAGCCATCACCCAAGAGCTCCTGGTTGCCAAAATGCAGCAGTTCCACCAGGCACTCCAAACCGACTTTGGCGTTCAAAAACCCAAAATTGCAGTGCTCGCCCTAAATCCACACGCCGGGGACCGCGGCCGCTTTGGCGCACAAGACACCGAGCTAGTGGCTCCTGCCGTTGCGCAGCTCGCGGAACAAGGCCTTCAGGTATACGGACCCTATCCGGCCGATGGATTCTTTGGTTCCGGCCAGCACGCAGCCTTCGACGGCGTCTTGGCTCTGTACCACGACCAAGGCCTGATTCCCTTCAAAATGATTCACTTCCACGACGGCGTCAACGTCACCTGCGGACTCTCCCACGTGCGCACCTCGCCCGATCACGGAGTGGCCTATGCCTTGGCGGGCAAGCAGGAAGCAGACCACAGCAGTTTGCGCAACGCTTTGTTTGAGGCCATTGATTTGGTCCGACGTCGGGCCGGTCACGCGGAGGCGACGTCCAATCCCCTCCGAATGCGTGTAGAAACGCGTAAAGAGCGGGCGTAATCCGAAAAATCAGTTATACACAAGCAAGCGTTGAAAAAAATTCTTATCTTTGCGGGCTCCAAATCGAGCAGCTTATGAAAAAGCGCGATCACACGCTTGTTTTTTCGGGCCTCAAGGCCGGCACGCACGAGTTGGAATACAGCCTTGATGCTGCGTTCTTTGCACACTACAACCACCCCGAAACCGAAGGGATAACGCAAGCGCAAACCCGCGTGACCCTCTTAAAGGGATCGCTCACGATGGAACTTCGCTTTGCCTTCAGCGGTTTGCTTGCGACGGAAGATGACGACACCGGCGAGCCGTTTGAACTCCCGCTCCACAACACGTTTACCGTTGTGGTCAAATTTGGTGAGGGCTACGACGACCAGGAACCTGAGTTGCTGATCCTACCCCATGGATCCTACGAAGTGGACCTAAGTCAGTACCTCTACGAGTTGGCTGTGTTGAGCATTCCGTTGCGCAAGTCCAAAAACGAATTAAACGATTGAGCCATGGCCCATCCTAAACGCAGACAGTCCAGCACGCGCCGCGATAAGCGCCGTACTCACTACAAAGCCACAATGCCCCAAATTGCCGTATGCGGCGTTACCGGCGAGGCACACCTGTACCACCGCGCCTACTGGCACGAGGGCATTATGTACTACAAAGGAAAAGTTGTCGTAGACAACACTGCTGCGGCGCAAGCCGAAGCTTAAAAACTACTGTAAGCCCCTGGGGCAGTTACCAAAAAACCCGGACCTCCCTGTCCGGGTTTGCTTTTTTATGCGCACTTTTGCGGTAACGAAAATCGAATCCAAAAAGCTATAGTTATGGATATCAAAGAGTTACAAAATTTCATTCGCTTCGTTTCCAAGTCGGGTGCCACCGAGGTAAGCCTTGAGACCGACGAATTCAAGATCACCGTCAAAACGGCCGGTGGAAACCCCGAAATGGCCTTTATGCCTTCGGTGCCCATGACCATGCCCGCCTCCGCATACGCCCCTGTGGCAGCGGCTCCGGCTGCAGCCCCCGCCGCTCCTGCGGCCGCCGGGGAAGACACCTCCAGGTACATCACGGTGAAGTCGCCCATGATCGGCACCTTCTACCGCCGCCCCAGCCCAGACAAAGACTTTTTTGTAAACGTGGGCGACGACATCAAGCCCGGCCAAGCCGTGTGCGTCATTGAAGCCATGAAGCTCTTCAACGAAATCGAAAGCGAAGTGAGCGGACGCATCGTGAAGATTCTGGTGGACGACTCCTCTCCCGTGGAGTACGATCAGCCGTTGTTCTTGGTAGACCCCGCCTAAGTGTCCGGTATGTTCAAGAAAATCCTCATTGCCAACCGCGGTGAGATCGCCATGCGCATCATCCGCACCTGCCGCGAGATGGGCATCAAGACTGTGGCTGTTTACTCCACCGCCGATCGCGAAAGTTTGCACGTACGCTTTGCGGACGAAGCCGTCTGCATTGGACCGCCGCCCTCCAAGGAAAGCTACCTGAAGATGGCGAGCATCATTGCGGCCGCGGAAATCACCAATTCAGACGCCATTCACCCGGGCTACGGATTTTTGTCCGAAAACTCCAAGTTTTCCAAAATTTGCGGGGAGCACGGCATCAAGTTCATTGGTGCCACTCCGGAGCAAATAGACAAGATGGGCGACAAGTCCACCGCCAAGGCAACCATGAAGGAGGCCGGTGTACCCTGCGTTCCCGGTTCCGAAGGTCTGCTGGAAAGTTTGGAGCACGCCACCCGCACGGCTAAGGAAATTGGCTACCCCGTCATGATGAAGGCTACGGCCGGCGGCGGCGGCAAGGGCATGCGCGCCATTTGGGCGAAGGAAGAACTAGCCAAGGCCTGGGATTCCGCTCGCCAAGAAGCAGCCGCTTCGTTTGGAAACGACGGCATGTACATGGAGAAGCTCATTGAAGAGCCGCGGCACATAGAAATTCAAGTCGTTGGAGACCAATACGGCAGAGCGTGCCATTTGTCCGAACGCGACTGCTCCATTCAGCGCCGTCACCAAAAATTAGTGGAGGAGACCCCCAGTCCTTTCATGACCACCGAATTGCGCGCCGCCATGGGTGCTGCGGCCGTTAAGGCTGCGGAGTACATTGGCTACGAAGGGGCGGGAACCGTCGAATTTTTGGTGGACAAGCACCGGAATTTCTACTTCATGGAAATGAATACCCGCATCCAGGTGGAACATCCCATCACGGAGCAGGTGATTGACTACGACTTGATTCGCGAGCAGATCAAAGTTGCTGCGGGCGTTGCCATCAGCGGTCGGAACTACGAGCCGGAATTGCACGCCATTGAGTGCCGCATCAACGCGGAAGATCCGTACAACAATTTCCGTCCCGCTCCCGGTAAAATCACCGTGTTCCACGCTCCCGGCGGGCACGGCATTCGCTTGGACACCCACGTATACGCAGGCTACTCCATTCCGCCGCACTACGACTCCATGATCGCCAAGCTCATCACCACGGCACGCACCCGAGAGGAGGCCATCGACAAGATGAAGCGCGCTCTGGACGAGTTCGTTATTGAGGGCATCAAAACCACCATTCCGTTCCATCGGCAGCTGATGGACGACCCTGACTTTGTGGCCGGAAACTACACCACGAAGTTCATGGAGTCCTTTACCCTGCAGTGATGAAACGCGCTTTCGGCATGCTGTACCACGTGTGGTACTACTGGTGCATGCTCGTCAGTATTGTCTTGCTCAGCCCTGGGCTGTACTGGACTTCCCGCTCAGCATCGGACTTCCCACGGTTTTATCCCTGGGCCCGACGCTGGGCGGCGTTCATTTTAAACGGGATGTTCCTCTGGCGCAAGGTTCGTTACGAGGCCCAAATTCCTTGGGACCGCCCGTACATTGTGGTGAGCAACCACACCTCCGAGTTGGACGTCATGTTTTGCTACCGGGTGGTGAAGTCCCCCATGGTATTCATTGGCAAGGCGGAACTGGCCAAAATCCCTCTGTTTGGTTTCTTTTACCGACGCACCTCCATTTTGGTGGACCGCACCTCATTGGCTTCCAAGCGCGCCGTCATGGACAAGGCAGCGCGCCGATTGGCCCGCGGAACCGGTTTGTGCATCTACCCCGAAGGAGGCATCCCCAAGAACCCAAAAACCCTACTGGCCCCGTTCAAGGCCGGCGCGTTCAAATTAGCCATTGAGAGCGGAACCCCCATCCTCCCCATCACCTTCCCAGACCACCGTCGGCTCTTTCCAGACTTTGGAAAAGGAGGATCCCCCGGGGTGATTCGCGCCACCGTACACGCCCCTATTGAAGTGACCGGCCTGACCTTGGCAGACCAAGAGGCGGTGTCGGACCGCGTGCACGCGCTCATCTTGGGGGAGCTGAACCGCTACCGAGCGGAGGACAGGAAGTCCTGACGTGCGGCCGCACTTCTATTCAATCGGTGTACCTTTGTCCCATGGCACAACTGGATCTAGACAAACTCGCCCACCTTTCTCGTTTGACGTTGGCTCCGGAGCGCAAGGCTCAATTGGAGCAGGACATGGAGAAGATTTTGGGTTTTGTGGCCAAGATCGAACGCATGGATTTGGAAGGCGTTGAACCTTTGGTTCACTTGTCCGACGAAGTCAACGTATTGCGTCCGGACGCGGTGGAGCAGACCGTTTCCCATGCGGAGGCCATGAAGAATGCCCCCGGGGCAGATACAGACTATTTTCGCGTACCGCGTCGTTAAGTGGTTGTGCGCATCTTCTATCTGTTCTTTTTGACGTTGTTGGTGTCTGTATCGGGCACCGCACAGATTCGTCCCGCCGCACGCGTTCCGCGTTCTGCTTCGGCCCCGGCCGTTGAGGCATCTCCTTCGCGCGCAACCCTGGCGCAACGCCGCAAGGAGGTACGCGAATCCCGCAAAGAACTGCGTGACAAGCGTCGCGTGCTTCGTTTGGCCAAAGCGCGTTTGAAGCGCGACCGCATGATCAAAAAGGTGCGCCGCATGGAGCGTCGCACGGCACGCCGCGACCGACGGGTTCGGCACTGATCAGCACCGGCTTCACTCGTTTACGGTTTGGATCTCCGGCTTCGTTTCGCCGCCAGCATCCGTCCGTCCTGTAGGGTTCGTCCCAAGGCATCCGCGGCGCCCACTCCACCCAGTTCGTCGTCTAGTTCCAACACAAATAGCACCGCGGCGTAGTGGCCTAGGGCCACGGCTGCGCTCCCTCGTTCGATTTGGTAGAGTGTTTTGCGGCTGATTCCGGCGCGTTCCGCAACGCGTGCGGTGGTGAGGGCGCGGCGCAGGCGCGCCTTGCGCATGTTTTCGCCTAGTGTCTCCAACGTGCGCTGGGTGCTGGGCGGAAGAGTTTTGAGCGAGGATGAAATCATTTGAGTACAATATTACACACAATAATTAAAATAAGGTAAAATAATACTCAATAATGGATGTACATTGAAGAGAATAGGTGCGGAAAACAGATATATTTGAAGGTAATTTAATGTAACTTTAAAAAAGCATTAAACGAAGTAAAACGTCGGGCGTCCAATGCACATGAATTCAAGAGTCATGCATCCATTGCGAAGATCATTTTCCTGGTATGCGGTAGGTGTTTTCACTTGCCTAATGGTATTTGGTGGTCGAGGTTCGTTGGCCCAAGGACTTTATTATCCTCCGCTGACCGGGAGTTCCTGGATTTCAGTAACTCCGGCTCAGTTGGGTTGGTGCCCCGCGGGGGTGGATTCGGTGGTGACCTACGCGGCACGGCAGGACAGCAAGGCATTGTTGATTCTCCATCAAGGCCGCATGGTAGTGGAGGAGTACTTCGGTACGTTTACTTCGGACAGCCTTTGGTATTGGGCGTCGGCCGGCAAGAGTTTGACGGCAGGATTGGTTGGCCAAGCGGTTACGGCTGGTGAGATCAACCCCTCATTGCCCTCCAGCACTTATCTGGGAACGGGTTGGTCCAGTTTAACCGCCCAACAGGAAGCGGCTATTCAAGTGTGGGACCACCTCAAGATGACTACCGGTTTGAGTGATGTTGTGCCCAATCCAGACTGCATCCTTCCAAGTTGCTTGCAGTACTTGGCCCCTGCCGGTACTCGGTGGGCCTACCACAACGCCCCGTATACCTTATTGGACAGCATCCTCATTAATGCTACTGGTCAGAACTTGAATGGCCTGGTTCAGAATAGAATTCGTGCGCAGACTGGCATACAGGGTTTCTTTTATCCGTTCGGTGATAATAATGTTTTTGTGAGCAAGCCTCGAAGCATGGCACGCTATGGAGTGTTAATTCAGGGGCACGGTCGTTGGAACGGTTCGGCAGTTTTGGATTCCAGTTGGGTACACGCCATGATTTCGCCGTCGCAGAACATCAACCCCGCTTACGGTTTGTTGTGGTGGCTCAACGGTCAAAGTGCTCATCGATTGCCCCAGTCGCAATTTCTGTTTCCCGGCCCACTTTTGCCGAATGCGCCATCCGATGCCGTTGCCGCTTTGGGAAGAGATGGACAAATCCTTTTTGTAGTTCCCAGCTTGGATTTGGTAGTGGTCCGCATGGGCAAAAGCCCCGCTTCAGTGCCGGTTCCGTGGCTTCTGGCCGACGAGTTGTGGAAGCGTTTGAACAGGATGCTTTGCCTAACTCAAAGCGAGGGTACAGGGAGCTTAGGTAAGTCGTTGGAAGTGGTTTACACCAGCGAAGGATCCTACGTAGAATTGGATGCGGGTCAAAGACTGTGGGGTACCGATGCTCTCGGAAGAACGGTTTTCAATCTACAGGCAGATCCGGCCGGAAGGGTGCATTTACCGGGAAATTTACCCGCAGGTTGGTGGGTACTGCGTGCCGACGACGGCCGAACCGAACGTTGGACTACCTGGTGAAGCGCCTCCGTTAGGAACGTGTAAAAACCAATTCAGGCCAATAAGACTTCAACGCGCCTCCTTGCCCCGCGTCCAACGCATGCGCGCAAGCTGCTCGCCCTCCGCTCCGTAGATGCGCTCGGTTCCGTGGCGCAGGCCGTTTTTCCAGTTGATTTCGCGGCGCAAGGAGCCGCTGGGGTAGAATACCCGCTCCATGCCGTTTTTCAGCCCGTCTTTTGTGCGGAAGCGGCTGGTATCCGTGGTGACGTATCCCGTAAAGGGCTCGCGTTCCAATCGGTAGCGAACGTAGCGGGGCCGCACCTGTTCGTTGAGCTGTTCCAGGCCAACGGTAGTTCCGTAGTAGGTACAGCCGGTCAAAGCAATTAAGGCAGCGCCCCACAAGGTCCGCTGCAAGGCACAAAAAAAGCCCACCTTCCGGTGGGCTTGTAGGTTCCGGAACGAATTCATGTTCCGAAGGTACGGCGCTTTGAGCCGCCGGAACCCCGGCGGCTGAAGGATTAAACGAGACCTTGATCCAACATAGCGTCGGCAACTTTCACGAAGCCGGCCAAGTTGGCGCCCTTTACGTAGTCGATGGAACCGTCTTCGCGGGCACCGAACTTCACGCAAGAAGCGTGGATGTCTTTCATGATTTGGTGCAAACGTCCGTCTACCTCTTCGCGCGTCCAAGACAAGCGCAAGGAGTTTTGGGACATTTCCAAGCCAGACGTGGCCACGCCACCGGCGTTGGACGCCTTGCCCGGGCTGAACAGCACACGCGCAGCAGCAAAAGATTCAATGGCCTCCGGAGTGGAAGGCATGTTGGCGCCTTCGGCAATGCACTTCACGCCGTTGGCGATCAGGGCCTTGGCGTCGTCGCCGTTCAATTCGTTTTGCGTAGCGCACGGGAAAGCCATGTCGCACGCCTCGCCCCAAGGGGTTTTGCCGGCGACAAACTTTGCGTTGGGGTACTTGGCGGTGTATTCGCTGATGCGTCCGCGCTTTACGTTCTTGATGTCCATCACGTGGGCCAATTTCTCGGCGTCGATGCCGTCGCGGTCCACGATGTAACCGGAGGAGTCGGACATGGTCAGAACCTTGGCGCCCAATTCGTTCAACTTCTCAACGGCGTACTGCGCTACGTTGCCGGAACCGGAAACCACAGCTGTTTTGCCTTTGAAATTCAAACCTTTGGTGGCCAGCATTTCCTGTGCGAAGTACACGGTGCCGTAACCGGTTGCTTCCGGACGGATCAGGGAACCGCCCCAGTTGCGTCCCTTACCGGTCAAAACGCCGGTAAATTCGTTGCGCAAACGCTTGTATTGGCCAAACATGTAGCCGATTTCGCGACCGCCCACGCCGATGTCACCAGCGGGAACGTCCGTGTCCGGACCGATGTGGCGGGCCAATTCCGTCATGAAGGACTGGCAGAAGCGCATTACTTCGGCGTCGGACTTGCCTTTGGGATCGAAGTCCGAACCTCCTTTACCGCCGCCCATGGGCAACGTAGTCAAGGAATTTTTGAAGATTTGCTCGAAGCCCAAGAACTTCAATACAGACAGGTTCACCGTGGGGTGAAAGCGCAAACCGCCTTTGTAGGGGCCGATGGCGCTGTTGAACTCCACGCGGTAGCCGCGGTTCACCATGACCTCGCCGCTGTCCATGGTCCAGGGCACGCGGAACAAAATGGTGCGCTCCGGCTCCACGATGCGTTCCAAGATCTTAGCGGTCTTGTACTTGGGGTTTTCCTCAATAAAAGGAATCACAGATTCGGCCACTTCGTGAACGGCCTGCAAGAATTCAGGTTCATTTTCGTTGCGCTGGCGCACAGTTTCCATGAACGTGTCAATGTGAGCTTGATATTTCTGAGCCATAGGGTGAAATTTAATGCAAAGGTAGTGCGAAATTTGTGCCATGATAGAAGAACCGACTCCCCAAAAAACCCCGTTGTCCGCTTTGGGCGAGTTCGGGCTGATTCAGCGCCTCACGGAAGCCATTTCCCTGAAAAACACCACCTCCGTTTTGGGGGTGGGGGACGACGCCGCCGTGCTGGATTTTGGACCCGACAACGAAGTGGTGGTTACCAAGGACCTCCTGCTGGAGGGGGTGCATTTTGATTTATCCTACATGCCCCTGAAGCATTTAGGCTACAAAGCGGCCGCCGTCAATTTGTCCGACCTCTGCGCCATGAACGCCACTCCGTCCCAGTTGTTGGTGGGTTTGGCCGTCAGCAATCGCTTTACGGTGGAGGCCTTGGAGGAAATCTACCACGGACTTTATTTGGCGTGCGATCGCTACGGCGTGGACTTGGTGGGGGGCGATACCACCTCCAGCCAAACCGGCTTGATGCTGTCCGTCACGGCCCTAGGGCACGTCAAGCGGGGCACCGCGGTGCGTCGTTCGGGCGCGTCCGCCACGGATTTGTTAGTGGTTACGGGCGATTTGGGCGCGGCGTATTTGGGTTTGCAGGTACTGGAGCGGGAGAAAGCCGCTTGGCAGGCCAACCCCAATCTGCAGCCGGAGCTCCAGGGCCACGAGTACGTGTTGGAACGCCAATTGAAGCCGGAACCGCGGGTAGACATGATTCGACTCCTCCGCGATTTGGACGTGCGCCCCACCTCCTTGATTGACGTATCCGACGGTCTCTCGTCTGAGGTTCTTCACCTTTGCGACGCTTCCAGCCTCGGCTGTAAGTTGTTTGAATCCAAGATCCCCATGGACCCCACGGTCATCCGTTTGGCGGAGGAGTTTGGCATCAACCCCATCACGGCGGCCCTGAACGGCGGAGAGGACTACGAATTGCTCTTCACCGTTCCATTGTCCGACTGGGACAAGATCAAGGGCAATCCCAACCTCACGGCCATTGGCCACCTGACGGAGTCACCCCAGCGCTGGTTGGTGCTGAATTCGGGCCAAGAGGTGGAGTTGACAGCGCAAGGTTTTCAGCACCAGTAGGAGGCGCGCACCGCGTGCGGTAAACTCAAAACAGAAGGGGCCCGGCGCGCAAGCGCCGGGCCCCTTCTGTTTTGACGTGCAGTTCGCCCCTTACTGAAACTTCGAAGCCTGCTCTGCGTAGCGAGCAAACAGCGGGTCGCTTTGCATTTTGGCCGGATCGAAATTACCTCCGTTGTAGGCCGAAGACAAACGCACCAGCATCTGGTAGTACTGCAAATCGCCTTCGATGTCCTGGGACACAAACGAGCGCTTAGCGCCCCGGTACTGCGCGTAGTAACTGAGGTTTTCGTCCAAGGTGACGGCAAAACCGTCCACCAATTTGTTGGCTTTTTCTTTGGCGCCAGCGCGGAAGTAGCCCTCAATCATGCTCAGCAAGAAGTAGTCGTACCCAAAGCGCTCCACCGGCATCTTTTGCATGCCAAAGTCCAGCATTTCGATGGCCTTCTTGTTTTGGCCTTGGATGGCCAACGTGGATGCTGCACGCCCAAACGTGGTGCGCAGGTTGAAGCACAAACGACGGTTGGTTTCGTCCAAATACACGTTTGGATCTTCCATATTTCCGTACAGGAATTTACCGGCCTCGTTTTTGGGGTTCACCATCAAGTTGTAGCAGGCCTCCGCGTTCACATCGCCAAAGTCATACGAACCTTCCGGAGTGGAACTCTTGACCGGAACAAAGCGGTAGGCCAAACCTTCCAAACGGAAGTACGGCGTCAGCCAGAAGAATCCGCTGGCGGAAGATCCAACCGTGGTGCTGAAGTAAATCGGACGGGACCAGTCGTTGTTGGCCAACAGGTCAATCAACATCAAATCGCGCTTGGATACTACGCTGGAACCCCAGTCCCAATCGATGTACTCCAGAATGCGATCCGCTTGGTCTGCAGGCACAACGTTGTTCTTCAGAACCTGCTCTTTGTTGACCGGAATGCGCCATTTCTTCTGGGGGAAGAAGGAGAACTGCTTGGGCGCCTCCGTGCCTTGGTAGGCCGTGAACTTGGTGGCGGCATCGTCCCGACGCGTCCAATTCAAGAAGTCTTCTACGTACCAACGCCCTTGTACGCCAATGTCTTGGAAGAAGAGAACGTCGCGCGTGCCCTGCACGTACTGGCTCTTCTCAAAGCGGAAGGGCACCGGCGCGCCTTCGTAGTACTTGCGCTTCATCATGTCGATGTACCAGTCCGTATTGAGCAGGGAGAGGTTCACAATGCGCACGTCCGTTCGGTAGCCTTCCACCTCTTGTACGTACCAAAGCGGGAAGGTGTCGTTGTCTCCGTTGGTGAACAAAATCGCGTTCTTTTCGCAGGAGTCCAAATAGGCTTTGGCAATGTCACGCGCCGTGTAGCGGTTGGAACGGTTGTGGTCGTCCCAGTTTTGTTGCGCCATGAGGCCCGGAACAGCTACCAGCATGGCCGCGGTTACCAAGGCCGCTGTAGCAGTGGAACGCAACTTACCCAACCACTCCACCAAGGCCACTACGCCCAGGCCAATCCAAATGGCAAAAACGTAGAAGGAGCCCACAAAGGCATAGTCCCGCTCGCGCGGTTCAAACGGCTTTTGGTTGGTGTACACTGCAACCGCAATGCCCGTAAAGAGAAACAACGAGGTCAGCACCCAAGTATGGTCCTTGTCTTTGGAGAACTGGAAAAAGAGCCCCACCAAGCCCAAAACAAGCGGAAGTGCGTAGTAAACGTTGCGGGCCGGGTTGTTTTTGAGGAACGTCGGCTGGTTGTCTTGCGGGCCCAAGCGCGCTTCGTCCCAGAACGAAATGCCTGTGATCCAGTTGCCTTTGGTGAATTCGTAGCGGTTTTGCTCGTCGTTCTGGCGTCCGGCAAAATTCCACATGAAGTAGCGGAACCACAGCTGGCCAATTTGGTACTTCACGAAGAATCCAAAGTGCTTCCCAAAGGAAATTGGGGCCTCCTTGTCCGTGATTTTCATCAAACTCATGTAGTTCTGCACGTGGTCGGACTGGTCGGACCACATCCGCGGAAAGAAGCCGATGTACCGCTTGTCGTAGTTGGGCACCGCTGCCTTGCCGTCGTTGGTCACTTCGTATTTACCGGTTTCCTCGCTGAACGCGTAGGTGGGCTTGCCGTCCTTGTAAGGCTGCTGCGGGTCCAAAGGAGCATTGAAGCTCTGACCGTATAGAACGGG
>Ga0208682_1000275_pt1 | contig 15899 bp, 16 predicted proteins | sample Colrivmeta156802_FD_187687 | JGI IMG/M metagenome (GOLD analysis project Ga0208682, IMG submission 187687) | Estuarine microbial communities from the Columbia River estuary - metaG 1568-02 (SPAdes) (version 2) | ecosystem: Environmental > Aquatic > Marine > Intertidal zone > Estuary | place...
CTTGATCCAGACCACATGTATGACGTAATCGCGATTAATGCTGCTTCAATGTCAACACAACTTGCAGGTTTGCCTTTCTCTGGTCCAATCGGTGGCGTTCGCGTTGCCTTGATTGATGGACAGTGGGTTGCATTCCCTAACCATTCACAGGTTGCAAACGCAGTCTTTGACATGGTTGTTGCTGGTCGCATTAGCGATGGCGATGTTGCAATCATGATGGTTGAAGCAGAAGCTACAACAAAGACAATTGAGCTCATCAAGGGCGGGGCACCAACTCCTAATGAGGAAGTTGTTGCACAAGGTCTAGATGCTGCAAAGCCATTTATCAAGATTCTCTGTGAAGCACAGTTAAAGCTTGCAAAGGTGGCGGCAAAGCCAACTGCTGAGTTCCCGGTCTTTCTTGATTACCAAGATGATGTATTTGCAGCTGTTGAAAAGGCCGCAAGTGCAGATCTTGCAAAGGCGCTAACAATTTCTGGTAAGCAAGAGCGCGAAACAAAGATTGATGAGATTTCTGCATCAACGAAGGAATCAGTTTCTGCTGCCTTTGAAGGCCGCGAGAAGGAAGTTCCTGCAGCGTTTCGTTCATTAACGAAGAAGCTTGTTCGTCAGCGCGTTTTGCGTGACAAAATCCGTATCGATGGACGCGGATTGCGCGATATCCGTGCACTATCTGCAGAGGTTGAAGTTATTCCTCGCGTTCACGGTTCAGCAATCTTTGAACGTGGAGAGACACAGATTCTTGGAATCACAACTCTTAACATGCTCAAGATGGAACAACAGCTAGATACGTTGAACCCTGAAAACCACAAGCGTTATATGCACAACTACAACTTCCCACCATATTCAACTGGTGAGACTGGTCGTGTTGGTACACCTAAGCGTCGCGAAATTGGCCACGGTGCACTTGCAGAGCGTGCTTTGATTCCAGTACTTCCAACTCGCGAAGAGTTCCCTTACGCAATCCGTCAGGTCTCTGAAGCACTTGGTTCAAATGGATCAACATCTATGGGATCAGTGTGTGCATCAACTCTTGCGCTTTATAACGCAGGCGTTCCACTACGCGCACCAGTTGCAGGTATTGCAATGGGTCTTATCTCTGACACTGTCGATGGCAAGGTCGAGTACGTAGCACTCACTGACATTCTTGGTGCAGAAGATGCATTTGGCGATATGGACTTTAAAGTCGCCGGAACAAAGGATTTCGTTACAGCCTTGCAGCTAGATACAAAGCTTGATGGAATTCCTGCTTCAGTACTAGCTGGTGCATTGCACCAAGCTAAGGAAGCGCGTCTTGCGATTTTAGATGTAATGAATGAAGCAATTGATGGCCCAGATGAGATGAGCCCATTTGCTCCACGCATTATCTCTGTGAAGATTCCAGTTGATCAGATCGGTGCAGTGATCGGGCCTAAGGGCAAGATTATTAACCAGATCCAAGATGAAACTGGCGCAGATATTTCAATTGAAGATGACGGCACAATTTATATCGGCGCAGTTGATGGTCCATCAGCTGAAGCTGCACGTGCTCAAATCAATGCAATTGCTAACCCACAGATGCCAGAAGTTGGAGAGCGCTACCTCGGTACCGTTGTAAAGCTTGCAGCATTTGGTGCTTTCATCTCATTGATGCCAGGTAAAGATGGCTTGCTCCACGTATCTCAGATTCGCAAGATGCATGGTGGAAAGCGCATTGAGAACTTGGAAGAAGTCATGAAGGTTGGCGACAAGATTCAGGTTGAAATCGGCGAGATTGATCCAAAGGGCAAGTTGTCTTTGGTTCCAGTTCTTGAAGATGGAACAACTGGTTCTGCTGAATAAATGAGCGTACGTCGTTCAGTTTTACCTAGCGGTCTGCGCATCGTCACTGAAGAAGTTTCTTCGGTGCGCAGTGCCGCAATTGGTATCTGGGTAAATGTTGGATCTCGTGATGAATCCCCGGCAACTGCTGGGGCTTCTCACTTTCTAGAGCATTTACTCTTTAAAGGAACTGCCCGACGCAATGCACTTGAAATCTCATCATCGATTGAATCAGTCGGTGGCGAGATGAATGCTTTTACATCAAAGGAATACACCTGCTTCTATGCACGTGTCATTGATACCGATTTACCTATGGCAATCGATGTGATTTCAGATTTGATTACATCCTCTGTTGTTTCAGCCCTTGATGTTGATGCTGAGCGCAAGGTTGTTTTGGAAGAAATCGCTATGCGCGATGATGACCCAAGTGACTTAGTCCATGATTTATATGCCGAGACTTATTACGGGGATACTCCACTAGGGCGTCCGATTTTAGGAACAGTTGCCTCAATTAAGGGTATGTCTCGCAATACCGTTAATAACTATTACAAGAAGCGTTATTTGCCCCAAGATCTTGTTGTTGCAGTTGCTGGAAACATTAAGCACAAAAAAGTTGTTGCTATGGTTGAAGCAGCCCTTTCTGTTGATGGTTTTCTAGATGTTATGGGTGCGCCTGTGCTTCGCTCAAATGCACAGGATAAGAAAGCTAAACAGCAAAGTGTTGGATTAATCTCGCGCAAGACTGAACAAGCTCATATGTTTTATGGCATGGAGGGCGTTGCCCGTCATGATGATCGCCGCTTTGCAATGGGAGTTTTAGCTTCTGCTCTAGGTGGTGGAATGTCATCTCGCTTGTTCCAAGAGATTCGTGAAAAGCGTGGTCTTGCATACTCTGTCTATGCCTATGCCCAGCAATATGCAGGCAGTGGTCAGATTGGTTTTTATGCAGGGTGTAATCCAACAAAGGCCGTTGAAGTTGTGGAGATTATTCGCGAAGTTCTAGCTGATGTTGTTAATAATGGAATGACGCACGAAGAGATTGAGAGAGCTAAGGGAGCAGTCCGTGGCTCACTAGTTTTGAGCCAAGAGGACTCAGGCTCACGCATGTTTAGAATTGGTAAGAATGAGATTGTTTACGGTCAGGTTACGGGCTTTGACGATATTTTGAAATCTATTTCACGCGTAAATGAGCAGGACATACGGGAAATTGCTGGCGCCTTTTTGACTAAAACGCCTACGCTTGCACTTGTAGGTCCCTTTAAAAACACGTCGAAATTTGAAAAGGTGTTGAAATGATTAACGTTGCAGTACTAGGTGCAAAAGGTCGCATGGGTTCAGAGGTCGTAAAGGCCGTTGAATCAGCTGAAGGCCTGAGCCTTGTTGCTGCGCTAGATCTTGGAGATTCACTTGATCAACTCAAGGATTCTGGAGCAAAAGTAGTTGTTGATTTCACTACACCAGATTCGGTCATGGCAAACCTTGAATTTCTCATTAACAATGGAATAAACGTTGTTGTGGGAACAACTGGCTTTGATGCAAACAAGCTTGCGACCGTAGAAAAACTCTTAAAGGCTAATCCTGGAGTTGGTGTGTTAATTGCCCCTAACTTTGCAATTGGCGCAGTTTTAATGATGGAATTTGCTGAGAAAGCAGCGCGCTATTTCGAGTCAGCCGAAATTATTGAACTTCATCACCCATTGAAAGTTGATGCACCAAGTGGCACCGCATCTCGCACAGCAGAGCTCATGAGCAAAGCCCGTAAAGAGGCAGGCCTTGGAGCCCAACCAGATGCAACAACAACGGCCCTAGATGGTGCTCGTGGTTCAAAAGTGGGAGATATTCCAGTGCACTCAGTGCGTGCACGAGGATTAGTAGCACACCAAGAAGTAATTCTTGGGGGACTAGGTGAGACGTTAACGATTCGTCACGATTCACTTGATCGAGCAGGATTTATGCCGGGAGTAATCCTTGGTATTAGAAATGTTGTTTCACATCCAGGCCTGACACATGGCCTAGACAAGTTCATGTAAAGGGAGATCCACATGTCAAAAGATCAAATCACAATGTATGGCGCCGACTGGTGCGGAGATTGCCGCCGTTCAAAGCGCTTATTTGAAGAGCTCAACGTTGAATACACACTCATCGATGTTGATGCAGATTTAAGTGCTGCAGACAAGGTTAAAGAGATTAACGGCGGAGCTCAGTCGATTCCTGTGATTGTTTTCTCTGACGGCACTCACTTAACTGAACCATCAGATAATGACTTAAAGGCAAAGCTTCAAGCTCTCAAAATTATCTAAAGCCAGTTATAGATTGCAGCCGATGTAAAGGCTGCGCTTAGTACTACAACTGGAAATGGTGCCTTAAGCAATAGCGCCACAACGGCGGCAGCCAAACCAGCTAATCGATGATCAATCATCAACTGTGATTTTTCGGTAAATGTCTGAACGGCAACTAGTGCGCTCAGAAGTGCAATAGGAATCAGCGCGTTAATGGATTGCACTTTAGGGTGGGCAAAAATTCGCTCTGGAACATTATGTCCGGCGTATTTAAGAGCAAAAGCAATCACGCTCGTGCCTATCGTTGCAATCCAAAATGAGTTCATTTGCGCAGTCCTACCGCTACGGCAATAAATGCAGTTGCAATGATTGGAAGTCCTGCCGGCAGAATAGGTGTCATAGCTAGAGCAAAGATCATGCAACCAACGGCAAGTGCTCGATCACGATTAGTTTTTAAGCGTGGCCACACAAGACCTAAGAACGCGGCTGGGACCGCAGAATCAAGACCCCATGCACGTATATCGCCCATGGCTTGTGCGCCAAGAGCGCCAGCAACTGTGAAGAGATTCCAGAATAGAAATACACCAAAGCCCGTAAGCCAAAAACCCTGGCGCATGGCTTTTTCTCCGCGAACTTCTTGACCTAATGCAACTGCAGTTGATTCATCTATTGTTATCTGCGCGGCAACAATTCGCTTGAATCCTTTTACTTTCAATCGAGGCGCCATGATCACGCCATACACACCATTTCGAATTCCAAGTAGGGAGGCAGTTGCAATTCCACTTAATGCACCGCCGCCAGCACCGAGAACTCCAATAACTGCGAACTGTGATGCACCTGAAAATGTTAGAAGTGATAACAAGCACGTTTGTAGAAGTGAAAAACCATTTGCAACCGCAGCGGCTCCGAAAGCCGTTCCATAGGCCCCAACTGTGATGGAAACGCTCAGAGAATCTCGCAATGTGGTTGATTCAATTCTGGACACGCAGACATTCTGCCGTAGATATCCAAAGACTCAAACCCGGCCCCTTATAGGGTGAGGCCATGGCTGAGGAAATCATATTTAGAGACGATGTAACCGTTGAATTAGTAAAAGCCAGTGCAAGTGATGCCGACGTAATCTGGGCAGCACGTGTTTCAACTGCTGGTGAGCAATCAATGGAAGAGATTGGTGAAGACCCTGTTCGCTCTGCCGGATTAATCAACTACCTTGCACGTGAGCGCCATGGATCACCTTTCGAACATACCTCCATGACTTTCTTTATCTCTGCACCGATCTTTGTATTTCGTGAATTCATGCGCCACCGCATCGCTTCATACAATGAAGAAAGTGGTCGCTACCGCGAATTGAAACCTGTTTTCTATGTTCCATCAAAAGATCGCAAGCTTGTGCAAGTTGGTAAAACTGGTGCATACACATTTGAAGATGGAACTAAAGAGCAATTTGAAATTACAACTAACTCTATGAAAGCCGCCTACGTTGTTGCATACGATAGTTATCAAAAGATGTTAGATGCAGGTGTCGCGCGCGAAGTTGCACGTGCTGTTTTGCCTGTGGCGACGTATTCATCTATGTATGTTTCAATGAATGCCCGTGCGCTCATGAACTTTTTATCCCTTCGTACATCCCGCGAAGGCTCACACTTTCCAAGCTATCCACAACGCGAAATTGAGATGGTTGCCGAGAAAATGGAAGCCGAATTCGCAAAATTAATGCCACTCACATACGGGGCCTTCGAAAAGTCTGGTCGCATCGCCCCATAAAACGGGTAGAGTTGCCCGCATGAGTACGCCAGCGCCATTTGGCCGCATGTTGACCGCAATGGTCACGCCATTTAAAAAAGATGGCTCCATTGATTGGGATGGCGTTGAAAAAATCGCAGATCATCTCGTTAAAACAGGTCACGATGGCATCGTTGTAAACGGAACAACAGGTGAAGCTCCTACGACTAAATCCTCTGAAAAAGAAGAGATCATCAAGGTTGTTAAGCGTGTAGTTGGAGCAAACATCAAGGTTGTCTCTGGTGCTGGCGATAATGAAACAGATTATTCAATCAACCAAGCCAAGCGCAGCGAAGCAGCTGGTGCTGATGGAATTTTGGTAGTTACTCCCTATTACAACAAGCCACCGCAAGCAGGTATCAAGGCTCACTTCTTAGCTATGGCAAATGCAACTGGTTTACCAATGATGCTCTATGACATTCCTGGCCGCACAGGAGTAGAGATTGAATCAGACACAATCGTTGAACTCTTTGAACACCCTTCAATCGTTGCGCTTAAAGATGCAAAAGGAAATGTTGCTGCAACCTCTTGGGTAATCAAGCGTTGCGGAATCCCTGTGTATTCAGGTGATGACATCCTCAATTTGCCACTTCTATCAGTGGGAGCAGTTGGATTTGTTTCAGTGTGTGGTCACACAGTTGGATCAGAGCTCAAAGAAATGCTTAATTCTTGGTTTGCGGGCAATCCTGCGCGCGCACTAGAAATTCATCAGCAATTACTTCCAGTATTTACCGGAACATTCCGCACACAAGGTGCCATCATGACAAAAGCGGCACTTACATTAATGGGTCTACCTGGTGGATATACCCGTCTTCCTCTAGTCGATGCAACAGACGCGCAAGTTGCGCAGTTGCGTGACGACCTACGCGCAGGTGGCGTAGCAATTAAATAATGAATCATCCTCACCCAGATCTTGGAACACCCTCAACTTTAGTTAAAGGGGGATTGCGTATTGTCGCCTTGGGCGGCTTAGGTGAAATCGGTCGAAACATGACCGTATTTGAAACTAAAGGGAAGCTATTAATTGTTGACTGTGGCGTTCTATTTCCTGAAGATACACAGCCAGGAATCGATTTAATCCTTCCGGATTTCTCATATATTCGTGATCGCCTAGATGATGTTGTTGGCGTATTTTTAACTCATGGCCACGAAGACCATATCGGAGCAGTTCCTTATCTATTGCGCGAACGTGGGGACATTGCTATTTATGGATCAGCTCTCACGCTGGCCCTTGTCACTGCAAAGCTGAAAGAGCATCGCATCACTCCACTCACACGAGAAGTTCGTGAAGGCGGACATGAAGATGTTGGACCATTTGAACTTGAGTTTGTTGCTGTAAACCATTCGATTCCAGATGCATTAGCAGTTGTTATCAACACTGATGCTGGCCGAGTTCTGGCAACGGGTGATTTTAAGATGGATCAACTTCCACTTGATGGTCGTATTACAGATCTGCGTACTTTTGCTCGTTTAGGTGAAGAAGGCGTTGACCTATTTATGGTGGATTCAACGAATGCAGACATTCCTGGCTTTACTCCATCAGAGCGTGAAATTATGCCCGCCCTTAATCGCGTTATCGGCTCAACTAAGCGCCGAGTAATTGTGGCTTCATTTTCATCCCACGTGCACCGCGTTCAGCAAGTAATTGACACTGCAGCTATTCATAATAGAAAAGTCATTTTTATTGGACGCTCTATGGTTCGCAACATGAAGATTGCACAAGATATGGGTTACCTAACAATTCCACCTGGAATTGTTATGGATGCCAAGGATCTTGACTCCTTTGATGACAATGTTGTTTTGATTTGCACAGGTTCACAAGGTGAACCGATGGCAGCCCTATCGCGTATGGCAAATGGTGATCATCAGATTCGCGTGGGCGAGGGTGACACAGTTATTTTGGCTTCATCACTGATTCCTGGAAATGAGAACTCAGTCTTTAGAGTCATTAATGAACTCACTCGCTTTGGTGCCAAAGTCGTTCATAAAGCTAATGCCATGGTCCACGTCTCAGGACATGCTGCTGCAGGAGAACTTCTCTACTGCTATAACATCGTTAAGCCGCGATATGTCATGCCAATCCACGGCGAATGGCGTCATATGAAGGCAAATGCTGAACTTGCAATTCAAGCCGGACTTCCACGATCAAATGCTTTGATTATTGAAAATGGCGTAGTGGTTGATTTAATCGATCATGAAGCATCAGTTGTTGGCGCTGTGCCATGTGGATTTGTTTATGTCGATGGACAAAGTATTGGTGACATTACTGAGGCATCACTCAAGGATCGTCGCATTCTTGGTGAAGAGGGATTCATCTCTGTCATTGTGGTGATTGATTCACAAAGCGGAAAGATCGTTGCTGGACCAGATATCCATGCACGTGGATTCAATGAAGATATGGCGCTCTTTGATGATGTGAAATTAAAGATTGAGAAGGCATTGGCTGCTGCAGTTGCTGAAGGAATTAATGGAACTCATCAGCTTTCACAGATTGTCCGAAAGACCGTTGGTGGATGGGTTGGGGGAGAACATCGCCGAAAGCCGATGATTGTCCCTGTTGTTATTGAAGTTTAAGAACGGCGCGCCTAGGCGCTAAGAAATTACTCATCCTTTACGATGAGGAGTGTGGCTAAGAAAAAATCTAAATCCAAAAGCGGTGCTGTAGGTGGCGCGCTCGGAAGAGGCTTAGCTGCAATCTGGCGATTCATCGCAAAAATTCTTGGAAACTCAGTTCGCTTTATTGCCCGTGGTGCTCGTGAATTAGATCCAGCACATCAGCGAGATGGAATGGCCTTTCTCATTCTTATTCTCGCACTCGTTGCAACGGCCGGAACTTGGTTTCATGCTGACAATATTGTTGGCCGTGCGGTCTATGCATTTGTTTATGGCGGCTTTGGTCGCATCGGCTTTGTAACACCCGTTGTTCTGATTTATTTTGCATTTAAGTTGTTTAGAACCCCTGAGGACAAAGCGGCAATTGGTCGAGTTGTTGTTGGCACATTGACGCTTCTACTTTCTTCAACTGGTATTGCACATTTACTCAACGGCTCAACCGGCACTGGTGCCACCGCAATGCGCGAAGGCGGTGGCTGGATTGGTTACGCAGTAACCACGCCGTTGGTCTCACTGATGACTTCAGTGCTGACCTATCCAGTATTAGTACTTGTATTCATCTTCGGTTTATTAGTTGTAACAGCAACTCCGGTTTCACAAGTTCTAGATCGCTTTACATCTAGCGCTAGTTGGCTATGGGCCAAACGCCCTGAAAGATCTATCAAGGTTGAAGATTTTGAAATCACTGACACCCCACCTTTTGAAACACCTATCGTCGCTGCTTGGAACGAGCCGGTAGAAGATGATGAAGAGTTAGATGAAGAGAGCTTTGATGAAGAGTTCACAGTTCCTATTCCTATCTCTCCTGTCATAACTCCAGAAACTGTTACCAAGCGCCCTGAACAACTCTTGCTCACTCCTGATTCAACATATGAACTGCCGCCTGCGGATTTACTGCGCACAGGCCCAGCTGCAAAAGCTAAAAGCAAAGCAAATGATTTAGTGGTGGCAGCGCTGACTGAAGTCTTTGCTCAATTTGAAATTGATGCCCAAGTGACTGGCTTTATGCGTGGGCCAACGGTTACACGCTATGAAGTTGAGCTGGGAAATGCCGTCAAAGTTGAGCGCATTACCGCCCTTGCTAAGAATATTTCTTATGCTGTTGCAAGTAGTGATGTGCGAATCCTTTCTCCTATTCCAGGGAAATCTGCAGTGGGAATTGAAATCCCAAATGCTGATCGTGAAATCGTTGCCTTAGGCGATGTTTTGCGCTCATCGGTTGCTGGTCAGGATCACCACCCCATGTTGGTTGCACTTGGAAAAGATGTTGAAGGCAACTTTGTGTGTGCAAACCTTGCAAAAATGCCTCACCTTTTAGTTGCAGGTGCTACTGGTGCTGGTAAATCTTCAATGATTAACGCCATGATTACATCGATTTTGGTGCGTGCTACACCGGATGAAGTTCGCTTAGTGCTAATTGATCCTAAGCGCGTAGAGCTAACTGCCTATGAAGGTATTCCACATTTAATTACACCAATTATTACTAATCCAAAAAAGGCAGCTGATGCACTCACCTGGGTAGTGCGTGAGATGGATTTGCGCTATGAAGATCTTTCAACATTTGGCTTTAGACATATTGATGATTTCAACAAGGCTGTTCGTGCTGGCAAAGTAATCGTGCCCCCTGGAAGTGATCGCACGGTTGAGCCTTATCCATATCTACTTGTCATCATTGATGAGCTTGCAGATTTAATGATCGTGGCGGCTAAAGAAGTTGAAGAATCTGTTGTGCGCATTACTCAGCTGGCACGATCTGCCGGTATTCACTTAGTCCTTGCAACCCAGCGCCCATCTGTCGATGTGGTTACTGGTCTTATTAAAGCAAACGTGCCATCTAGACTTTCTTTTGCAACTAGTTCTTTGGCCGATAGCCGCGTTATTTTAGATAGTCCAGGGGCAGAAAAACTTGTTGGACAAGGTGATGGTCTCTTTATTCCTATGGGAGCTAGCCGAGCAGTTCGTATTCAAGGTGCTTATGTGTCAGAGCGCGAAATTGAAGCCGTTACAACACATGTGAAGAAGCAGTTAAAACCGCGCTATCGCGAAGATGTTACAGCCGTTCAATCACATCCCAAGATGGTTGATAAAGAGATTGGCGATGATTTAGATATTTTGTTACAAGCCGTTGAATTAGTTGTTGGAACACAGTTTGGTTCAACATCTATGTTGCAAAGAAAACTTCGTGTTGGATTTGCAAAAGCTGGACGGTTGATGGATCTAATGGAATCTCGTGGAATTGTTGGACCATCTGAGGGCTCAAAGGCCAGAACTGTTTTGGTGAAACCAGATGAACTCGATTCTGTTTTAGCGACCTTGCGAGATTACTAAAGCAACCTTTGCCGGGGGTTAACACACATTTCACCCCCTGTTCTCACACCGCTCTCTAGCCACAGGGGATGCCACGGTTCTAGACTTGTACTCTCATCGGCAGCAGTAATTTCCCTTAAGGACCAGTAACGATGTCACTTGGATCTTTGATAGCTAAGGCGCGTAAAGACGCGGGCCTTTCTCTTGAAGATTTGGCTGCCAAAACCAATATTCGTATAAGTGTTTTGAGTGAGATAGAAAAAGATAATTTCTCTCATTGCGGTGGTGAAACATATGCACGTGGCCATGTTCGCAATATCGCTTCAATTTTAAAAGTGGATCAAAAAGAGTTCATCCGCCTTTATGAGGAAGAACAAGGCGGAGAAGTACGCTCGATGAAAGATTTGCTTATTGAAAATAGTGTCATGCGTTTGCCGGCCGAAGCTCGCAAAGTCTCATGGAAAGTTCTTGTGATGATTTCTGTGGTGTCGCTCTTTGCTGTTGGAATTGCTCAAGTAGTAATTTCAAACGTCAATACAAATGATGTTGTTAGTGCAGTTCCATCTGCAAGTGCATCGCCAACTGCAGCCGAATCACCATCTGCCGAGCCATCGGCCCAAAATACTTTTTCAACCGGCACTGGAGTTGAAGTAGTCATTAATGCAACCCGCGCTAAGTCATGGCTCTTTGTCTCTGATGATGCTGGAAGAGTTCTCTTTAGTGGTCAGATACCACGTGGGGCAGTTAAGGTATTTTCCTCCGATTCACAACTCAATCTCAAAGTTGGAAATGCTGGGGGAGTAGATCTGAAAGTAAATGGCAAGAAAGTTGAGGCCATTGGTGTGGATGCTGAGGTAGTTAGCGTGTCGTACGGAGTCGATTCATAACCCGCTAAGATTTGCCAAATGAAGCGCACCGTAGCAGTTGTCACTTTAGGGTGCTCACGAAATGAAGTTGATTCTGAAGAGTTGGCTGGTCGATTAGCAGCCGATGGATGGACCTTAGTTGATGATGTTGAATCAGCTGAAGTTGCTTTAGTTAATACATGTGGATTTATTGAATCAGCTAAAAAAGATTCTATTGATGCTCTACTTGAGGCAAACTCACTCAAGGGTCATGGTCAGACGCGTGCAGTTGTTGCGGTGGGATGCATGGCTGAGCGTTACGGAAATGAATTAGCAGAAGCACTCCCAGATACTGATGCAATTTTAAGCTTTGATGACTATCAAGATATCTCTGCGCGTTTGCAGTCAATCGTTGCAGGTAATTCACACGCACCGCATATCCCGCGTGATCGTCGTGCCCTCTTGCCGATTGCCCCTGCTGATCGTGCTGAGACCCGCGAGAGCGCTGAGTTTTCCCGCAAACGCTTAGGTGATGCACCATGGGCGCCACTTAAAATTGCATCGGGCTGTGATCGTCGATGTTCTTTCTGCGCGATTCCATACTTTAGAGGCTCCTTCATTTCACGCCGCCCTCATGAAATCTTGGATGAGGCACGTTGGTTAGTTGCCAATGGAGTTACTGAACTCTTTTTGGTGAGCGAAAATACAACCTCTTATGGAAAAGATTTAGGTGATCTTCAGTTGATGGAGAAGATGCTGCCTGAGATTGCCGCCATTGAAGGCGTTGAACGGGTCCGACTTTCATACCTGCAGCCTGCAGAGATGCGACCAACTTTGATTCAAGCGATGATTGCAACGCCAAAGACTGTTCCTTATTTTGATTTATCTTTTCAGCACTCATCACCATTAGTATTACGTCGCATGCGCCGCTTTGGAGATAATGAAAAGTTCCTGCATTTAATCAATCAAATCCGAGTCTTATCACCTGAAGCAGGAATTCGCTCGAACTTTATTGTTGGTTTTCCGGGTGAGACGCAGGAAGATTTTGATGAGTTAGCCCGATTTATCACTGAAGCCAAATTAGATGCAGTGGGAATCTTTGGATATTCAGATGAAGACAACACCGAAGCGTTAAAGATTGATGGCAAGATTGATCAAGAAGTAATAGCCCAGCGCGTGGAGGTTCTGTCTTCACTGGCTGATGAAATGGTCTCATTGCGTGCGCAAGCTCGAATTGGTGAAACTGTTCGTGTGTTGATTGAAGATGCTGAACTCCAAGAAGGACGAGCAGCTCATCAAGGTCCAGAAGTTGATGGAAGTACGGTTTTTATCGGAACAGAATTCAAGGCAGGCCAGTATGTTGATGCCGTGATTATTGATTCTATGGGTGCTGATTTGGTGGCAAAGCCACTATGAAGTTGCCAGGATTTATCACTCCGAACTTCATAACCGTAATGCGCCTGTTGCTGGTGCCAGTTGGCGCTTACACACTTTTTAAAAATGGTGGCAATGACCCAACGTGGCAATACATTTCTTGGTGCGTGTTTTTCATTCTTGGAATGAGCGATGTTCTAGATGGCAATTTAGCCCGCAGCCGTAACACCATCACAGAGTTTGGAAAGTTTTTAGATCCAGTTGCAGACAAGGTAATGATTGGCACTGCGATGATTTCCCTATCAATTCTTGAGCGGATGCCATGGTGGATCACTATTGTCATCTTGGTACGAGAAATTGGAATTACAATTTTCCGCTTGATGATTATTAATCGAGGAGTGATTCCGGCCAATAAGGGCGGCAAGATCAAGGCGACCATGCAAAACTTTGGTGTTGGCTTCTATGTCTTGCCTTTGAGCTCCTCGCTCTACTGGTTCCGTGATGGATTTATGTATATAGCCGTAGCATTGACTATCGTTACTGGCGCTTACTATGTAAAATCAGCGTTCATTAAGAGTTAGGGACACACTCACATGGCACTGCCTGCCGAGATCATCAGCCTTGCGGCGCAAGTAGTTGATGATTTACGTGCTCGCGGAGAAACTCTAAGTACCGCTGAGTCTTTAACTGCAGGAGCAGTTAGCTCTGCAATTGTCACAATTGCTGGTGCATCTGATGTTTTTGTTGGTGGGACTACTGCCTATCGTGATGAAATTAAGAGTTCTCACTTAGGAGTTGATCCGGCACTCATTGCCGAACACAGTGCGATCAGTGAAGAAGTTGCCATTGCAATGGCGCAGGGCGCACTGAAATCTTTTGGAACAACATGGGCAATTGGCACTACAGGAGTTGCTGGACCTAACCCATTAGATGGCCATCCAGTGGGCATGGTATGGGTAGCAATTGCTGGGCCGGTATGTCAGAGCATCGAATTATCCTTATCTGGTGAGCGAGAATCTGTGCGAAACGCAGCTACAGCAAGCGCCATTGCCACCTTTGCGCGTATCCTTAGACACCGAGCGTAAAAAAGGAGGTGGGCCCGTGGTTCTAGTTCGTGAAGCAGTTGGTCTCACACTTCGCGCTGCCCGCACATCACAAAATCGCACATTGCGCGATGTAGCACGTGATGCCCGTGTCTCACTGGGTTACTTATCTGAAGTAGAACGTGGACAAAAGGAAGCATCATCTGAACTTCTTAACGCTATTTGTGTTGCGCTAGGTCTTTCACTCTCTGGTGTTTTCAATGACGTTGCACTTGAGTTAAAGAGCCGCGAGAGCGTCACTCTTACTGTCGTCGATGCCGCTTAATAAATACGCACCACAAGCTGCAACACATCGCCGCACACAAAGTGCAATCCTTGAAGGTGCTAAAGCGTTAATTGCAACTGTTGGTTTAGCCAAGATGTCTATGATTGAAATCGCTGACACATCCCAAGTCTCCAGAGCAACCCTTTATAACCACTACCGAGATAAAGAATCAGTCCTTAGCGCCCTTTGTGATTCAGAGATCCGCAGATTGGTAAGCATCGCCCAAATCGCGCCAAATCCCACAGATGCTCTAGAAGTGCTTTCAATTCAAATCTCATCCGATAGCGCCCTTGCCAAAATGCGCATGTCTGATCCTGCACCGTTAACACAAGTGATGGCAGCAACTTCTCATCCACTTTGGATGCAGTTCAATGATGCTCTAGCGATGATCCTTGGATCACAGGTTCTCGCCGACCTTGCAACGCGCTGGTTAATCGGTCAAGCGATCCAACCTCTCACACCAGAGGATTCCAGACTCCAAGCAGAGTTTCTTATTGCACGTGCGAATCTCTGATCTTCGCGAGCGTTTAGCGCTTTCATTTGGCGAGCACTCTCACTTTCCCACCGATATCGCCATCTCAGAGTTAGGTAGCAAAACCGTTAATGAGGCCCTTGCTGCAGGTCTTGAGGCAGATGAGATTTGGAAAGCGGTGTGTAGGGCGCACCCTAAAGAGACAGAAAAACATAAGTACTAAAAAATGAGCCTTGCTACAACCCTGACTCAATCAGATCAAAACCACCCACCTTTAGTTTTAATTCATGGACTGGGATCTGCTGCAACGGCATTTAAGCCCATCATCCCTACGCTGGCACAAAGCTTTCGCGTGATAACTGTTGATCTTCCAGGTCATGGTCAAAGCCCCTATAACAAAGCCCAAGCAATGGATCCAAAGTCACTGGGCAGAGCAATCTTTGAGAGCGTTGAGAGTAGGTATGGAATAAATGAGTTTCATGTGGCAGGTAATTCACTTGGCGGCTGGATTGCACTAGAGATGGCAGCAGATAAGCCAGAGCGCATTAAAACTCTCACAGGTCTAGCACCTGCTGGATTGTGGCTAAAACCATCATCGGGGCGTGTTCCTAGTGAGGCCCAGTCGTACTACTTGGCCAAAGTATTAAGGCCCCTCATTAGAGTTGGACTTCATATAATTGCATTGCGCAAGATTGGCTATGCAAACGTGAGTCCTAAATGGAAAGAGCTCAGTTATGAAATCTGTTATGACTCAGCATATGCAATGGGACATGCAACGGGATATTTTCAAGCATGGGATGGGATGTTAGGAAGACGTTTTGAAGGACATATTCCAAAGAATGTTCCTGTAACAATTCTCTTTGGCGATACGGATAACACATTGCCATACCCGCATTCACAGGAGCGCTCGCTAGCACCTGCTCATAGTTCTTGGGTGGTTATTGATAACTGTGGTCATGCACCGATGTGGGATTATCCAGATTTGATTGCAAAAATTATTAAGGAAACTACCCAGCGATAACCTCAAGGACCCAGGGCTCTTTGCCATTGGATTCAAAG
>Ga0208682_1000279_pt1 | contig 15815 bp, 17 predicted proteins | sample Colrivmeta156802_FD_187687 | JGI IMG/M metagenome (GOLD analysis project Ga0208682, IMG submission 187687) | Estuarine microbial communities from the Columbia River estuary - metaG 1568-02 (SPAdes) (version 2) | ecosystem: Environmental > Aquatic > Marine > Intertidal zone > Estuary | place...
CTGAAAATGGCAAAACCAATCCGATTGTAGAAAGTATTATTAGTAATGTGGCCGTTAATGCTGCAGATCCTACCAGTGGTGACCGTACCACAAGAAGTGAACTTGGTCGTATACAAGTGTCGTTTGTAGAATATGAAAAAAGAGATGGCAAAAGCACGGCACCATACTTAGATCAAGTGAGACAAGCAGTTCAGGGTATTCCAGGCACAGAAATTAGTGTGAATCAAGAAAGTGGTGGACCACCAACCGATCCTCCCATTAATATTGAAATAGCCAGTGAAGATTTTGATGCCATGATTAAAACGGCTACTTCACTTAAAAACTATTTAGATTCAATTCGCGTACCGGGTGTAGAAGAACTTAAAATGGATGTGGATTTAAAAAATCCTGAAATCACATTAAGTATCGATAGAGAACGTGCACTCATTGAAGGCGTTTCTACGGCTCAAATTGGTATGCAAATTAGAACCGCACTTTTTGGTAAAGAAATTTCAAAAATTAAAGAAGGTAAAGAAGAATATAAAATTCAGTTACGTAATAACGCTATTCAGCGTAAAAGCCTAACAGATTTATTAAATATGCGTATCTCCTTTAGAGATATGGCTTCTGGCGGTGCCGTTAAAAACATTCCTATTAGTGCACTTGTAAAAGTAGATCCTACAAGCACCTTAGGAAGCGTTAAAAGAAAAAATCAAAAACGCTTAATTACTTTACGCTCTAACGTGTTAACTACCGAAGGGTATAATGCCACTGCTGTTAACCAGGTAATCGGTAAACATATTGCCGAATTTAAAGGCGTTACTGATGCTGTTACTATTAAGCAAACCGGTGAAGGGGAACAACAAGCAGAAACCGTTGCCTTTTTAGGTAAAGCGCTTTTAATTGCACTCATGCTTATCTTATTTACCCTTGTATTACAATTTAATTCGGTAAGTAAATCAGTAATCATTTTAAGTGAAATCTTATTTAGTGTAATTGGTGTGTTTTTAGGTTTTGCAATTACAGGTATGGAAGTATCAGGCCTTATGACAGGACTTGGTATTGTAGGCCTTGCAGGTATTGTGGTTAAAAACGGAATTCTAGTCATTGAATTTGCCGATGAATTAAGAAGTAGAGGTATGAAAACCAGAGATGCCATTATTCAGGCTGGTAAAACCAGAATTATTCCGGTTTTACTTACTGCAGTAGCAGCGATACTTGGATTTATTCCAATTGCTATTGGATTTAACATCAATTTCATCACTTTATTTTCGGAATTAAACCCGCATATATTTTTAGGGGGTGACAGTGTTGCGTTTTGGAAGCCACTTAGCTGGACCATTATATTTGGACTTGCATTTGCGTTTTTCATGACACTCATTATTGTGCCAAGTATGTATTTAATTGCAGAGCGCCTTCGTAGACCGATGCGTAAAATGTTTGGCGGTACTTGGATTAGCTTTTTAGGTATTCCTCCATTTACATTTATCTTCTTATTTTTAATGGTAGCTGTAATGATCAAGCACAAAATAAAAGTGAAAGCAAGAAAAAACAAATTACAAAACGCTGGCGAAACCTTTGTTGGTAGCTGGTTTTAAACTAAAATGTTATGATACAAAATCACGAAATCGATTACAAAATCTATGGAGAAGAAATGCAGTATGTGGAGGTTGAATTAGACCCGAACGAATCTGCAATTGCTGAACCTGGCGCTTTTATGATGATGGAAGATGGTATCCAAATGGAAACGCTATTTGGTGATGGTAGCGGCGCGCAATCAGGATTTTTAGGTAAATTAATGAATGCGGGCAAGCGACTACTAGTGGGTGAAAACTTATTCATGACCGCATTTACCAATACTACCGGGGGTATTAAAACGGTAAGTTTTGCATCACCCTATCCGGGTAAAATTATTCCACTTGATTTATCGAGATACCAAAACAAAATTATTTGTCAGAAAGACGCCTTTTTATGTGCTGCAAAAGGCGTTAGTGTGGGAATCGAATTCCAGCGCAAATTAGGCACTGGCTTATTTGGCGGTGAAGGCTTTATTATGGAAAAATTAGAAGGTGACGGCATGGCATTTTTACATGCCTGCGGTCACGTGGTACAAAAACAATTACAAGCTGGCGATTTATTAAAAATTGATACCGGCTGTATTGTAGGCTTTACTTCTGGGGTACAGTATGATATTCAGTTTATCGGTGGCATCAAAAACAGCATTTTTGGAGGCGAAGGTTTATTTTTTGCAACACTGAGAGGACCAGGTACTGTTTGGATTCAAACCCTTCCTATTAGCCGTTTAGCAGGACGCATTTTACAATACGCTACCACATCTAGAAGAGAAGAAGGCAGTGTACTTGGTGGCATTGGTAATATATTAGATGGCGATGGCTGGAGATAAATCCAACATACCATCTCTTAAAGCATTTTTTGATAGTAAGGTTGCGGTATACAACCAGGTAAGTTTTATAAAAGACGACCCTATTTGTATACCGCATTTGTTTTCAACAAAACAAGACATTGAAATTGCGGGTTTTTTTGCAAGCATTTTTGCATGGGGTAACAGAACCACCATCATACAAAAATCTAAAGAGCTGATGCAGCTAATGGATAATGCACCTCATCAATTTTGTATAGGGCATCAGGAATCTGACCTTAAAAAATTATTAGCTTTTAAGCACCGCACATTTAACACCACCGATCTACTTTATTTTATCGAATTTTTAAAAACGCATTACAGTGCGCATGAAAGTTTAGAAGCTGCTTTTTGTTTGGCACCAGATAATGATCCTGCAGCGAGACTGCATCACTTTCATCAGTATTTTTTTTCACTACCCGACGCCCCTCCCCGCACCAAAAAGCATATTGCCACTCCCATCAAAGGATCTACTTGTAAACGCCTTAACATGTAAATACGGGTAATTAAGGTAGTTAATATTTTAAGCATATTTTATTGATAATCAATTTAATATGATTTGATCACATTAAAAACCTTAGATCATGAAAATCGGTATCTACACCCGTCTGTTGAAAGGCGAAAGTACAGCTCACTTCTACCAACTTAAAACAGGATTCAAATGTATGTGGTTGCATGGCTTTGATGGTTACAAGCATTATGCGGAATACTTAGAAGAAGAGTCTGAGGATGTTACTAATAGACCGATAGTTAACCAGATGCTTTATGACGCCGAGATTGAAGAAATATCTGCATTGTATGTTATAGACCTAAGTGTATTTTCCTTGCTTTCTATAAAATCGATACAAATCTTAACGGAATTCCAGAAGCTAAACATTCCAGTCTATTATGAAGGTGGCTGTTTTTTACCAACAGATAAAAATATTCAATTATGCTTAGATCAGATTCATGAAAAATGGCGGTTGATCAAAGAACAGCTGGATCAGTTTGATTTCAGTGACTTTGATATTGAAATTGATCAGCCTTAAAACCAATGGTTCCGTTTTTAATAAAAATGGAACCAGTAAATAACTGTTTATCAAACACTTAGTTAAAATTGTTTAAAAAGTAGTACCCAAAATATCATTAACTCTCATAACCGGCACCATGAATACAAAATTGAAGTCTGCGGAACACCTTGAAGAAAACGAATTAACTCGCCTCTTAAAATACCTTAATAAAAATGACAACCAACTCTATTACCTATTGGTTAGGTTGGGAATATCAACTGCCCTGAGATATAGCGATCTCTCACGAATCACATGGTCAATGGTTTTAAATAAATCTATTTTATTATTAAGGGAGAAAAAAACAAATAAAGTGCGGGAGATCCCCATCCCAATCGAATTGCAAGAAACAATAAGAAAATCTTATTTAAAATTAGGTTCACAAGAACCAGATAGTGTTATCATACCTCTTAACATTAGGACAATTAATAAACAGCTCAAAATATACGCATCAAAAGCTGGTATTAGAAATAAGCGGATTAGTACGCATACCTTTAGAAAGACATTTGGTCGGGAGGTTTGGCGCCGCAATGGTCAAACAGAAAGTTCATTGGTAAGATTATCGGCTTTATTCAATCATTCTAGCGTTTCTACTACAAGAATTTACTTGTCAATAACAAAGGAAGAGGTAGATAACTTATATGACTTACAAGACATGTTTAGTTGTTAATAACCGCTGGTATTCTATAAGAAGAACAATCATAGCATCTGGTGTTGTTTCGATCTGAAGTAATACATCCTCATCAAAATTGAACCCGTAGTTACTTAAAAATTTATACGCATTCTTAAATTCAGTGGAAGCCATTTCTATCTCATTATCAATTTCATCATCTAGGTATAATTTACGAAATGTCTGATTTATATTTTTGTGGATCATTAATTAAGAAAGGGTCAATGTTTTTTTCATTTAATTATTAATAGATATTCTGTGTGTCTATACCTCTAAAGGTAATTTATAGTCAATTCAATTATTTACGAATACAACCTGCTCTACGATGGATGCGTTGTATATTTTGTTATCATTTGTCTAATTATTTTGCTTTTATCCATGCTATTGATAGGTGATTTTATACCTTTTTTACCTTCTTGGACAATAGCCTCTAAGAGTTTGGTGTATTGGTCTGAAGTAATTCTAACCACCAGCATTCTATCTAATTTTTTATTTCCTTCATTCATTACATATAAATATGTAATACCTAGATAAAATCTACATTTATTTTAATCCTCTGGTTCTGCTACCATATTTAAATGTTCGTCACCATCTCTAGTTGGATACAATTTCACCGTTTTGCAGATTGGCGATGGGCGGGCTTTTCAGCACAAAAGTTTGTTCGGAGAACTGAACTTTCTGCTACCACAAAACTGTCAAGCGGAGACGAAACCCCGCCTATTGCCAATGTGCTGTTAGCGGTTCGTTGTTTTTTAGTCCTTTTGCTTTTTATCTTTTAATATCAACCAAATTCCAAAAGTTAGTTCCCACAATCCTCCGAGAATTAAAAGATACATACTCCATTCTTTGCCGAAAAACTCCATTAAAAACCCAAATGCTAAAATTGTATATCCAATTGTCCCCCAAACTCCTAACCAATTCGGTACAATTTTTTTCTTGTAAATTGTCAGGCACATTGGAATGCTTCCTAAACCTAAAACCAGCATTGCAAAAAAGTATCCATTGTCATTAGAAATTGAGATATTGGGGATTAAATTCAATATAATACTTGCAAGAGCAATTGCTTCAATCAATCTTGTAAAAAAATATATATATCCAGTCAAAGTGTTGTACTGTACTAATGTTTTCCTTAACAGAATACCTATGAAAAGTACAATTATTGAATTAGTGAGAATAAGAAATGCACCAATATATTTTGCGGTTTGTGCTTCACTTTCAAAAAGATTGCGTCCAAATCCATATGCTAAAAATGCAATAAGGAATAACGAACCGATAGTCCGAGCCTTATAAATTCCAAATGAGTTACTGTTGTTTGTCATTCTTTCGTGTTAGTAGTTTAGGTGTGGTTCTGTACAATGACCGCTAACGTTTTGGGGCTTTGCGAAGGTGGGGAAATCGAAGTACAAATGTTCAGCTTAGCACAAATGTTGATTAGAATTCCAATGTTCAAATTTATTACAAATGCCCCACTTTTGCAAAACCCCTGTTAGCGGTTCGTTGTTATTTCCACATGATGATTGGCATTAATTTGTTTGTGATGAGTAACACACAAAATTGTATTAAGAAAACAGTTGCCCAAAAGTTTAAAGTTTGTAAATACTTCTTTTGTGTTTTTATAATCAAAATGACAGAAACGAATGAAAATAAAGGCATTATTATCGAAGCCAAAGCCAATAAAATATTTCCAATTGTCAAATCTCCTATTTTCATAAATGGTTGATTAGCGATAAAAACAAAGGAAATAATCAAGGTCAATATTGCTATAAATACCCAAAAAAGAGGTTTGTTTCTGAAGTCAAGTTTGTATTTTATCAAGTTTATGCAACCTATTATAAATAAATATATTAAGCCTAACAGCCCAAGCAATATTCTACAAGCAAGACCCAATATTTTTAAACCACTCACCTTTTTTATTGTTTTTGTACCATCAGTAATGAGCAATTCTCCATCGGCAGTTGTATAAAAAGCATGTGAAATATTAGTTCGGTCTTTCATAGAAAACAGATTTTTGCCTTGATAAATTAACACTTTCTTCTTTCCCTGAAATGGCATTAATAAAACACCATTCTTTGTTGTTTCAACTTTGGTATGCGAAAACACATAATCAATCAAGCCAAATGGTTCTACGCTCGTAATAATGGGAATATAATAACCATTCCAATTTGCTATTTCATTTTTAATTGGTTGCTGTTTTGTAATAAAACGATGGACTGCCAAACTAAGATGTTTAACCAATACTTCATTAAATAAATCGTAGTTGGCTGTTTCACTATCCATGTTATGGGCTATAAAAAAAGCTTTTTTAACATTCGGAAACATATAAGTCATGGCTGAAAAGCCTAATGTATTCCCGTTTTTAGCTACACCCACCACACCATATCTATCTCTTGAATATGCCCCCAAAGCATCACCAAAAGGTACTCCATTTTTATTAGCATCTGTCAGCTTTTGGTTGCCTACTGATTTTAAGTATTCACTTCTGATAAACAAATCACCATTAATTGTTCCGTCTGACATCATAAAACGCAAGAATATGCCTATGTCCTCAGCCGTAGTAGTGAACTGCCCTGCTGGTCTTAGGTACATCGGCATTGCAACAACTGGCTCACCGTCATCAAAATGCCCAAAAGCTAATTGTTTGTCAGTAGTTTGAGAAATAAATTGAAAGCTACTATTTATCATTCCCAAAGGCTTCAAGAGGTTTACATCTAAATAATCTTCATACGGTTTTTTGCTTATTTTTTCTATAACCATTCCCAAAATAGTGTAGCCTAAATTTGAATATGAATAAATTGAACCTGGCTTCGACTGTAATTTTAGAACATTAGGACTGTTCAGATAAACTGTTTCAAGTGGTGTATTAGGTGTAGCTGTTGAGCTGAAAATATGCCACAGTTTTGCATCAGTTAAACCCGAAGTATGATCGAGTAAGTGTCTGATAGTCACTGGGGTGGTATTGTTCAACTGATTTTCTATTGGCAGATTGGGTAAGTATTTTTTAACAGGGTCATCTAAATTAAGTAATCCCAAAGTAGCCATTCTTAAAAAACCAGCCGCCAAGATAGTCTTAGAAACTGAACCTACATGTACTTTATCGGTTGGGCTGAGTAGCTCTTTTGTTTTAGTATTTTTGTAACCATAAGCATCGGTAACTATTTCGCCCTTATCAGATACAGTAGCCCAAACTGCACCCGAAAGTTTTTGCTCATTCAATAGGTTTTCAATTGTCCCCTTTAATTCTTCTTTGGTTTGAGCATTAGAAAAATGAGTGATAGTGACTAATATGAAAAGTGAAAAATATTTAAATGTCATGATGTTTAGATAAAATGGGAGTTTCTTTGTTTTCAATTTTTCCACCTTTAACTATTAACCAAACTGCAAGTCCTAATTCTCCTAATGCCATTGGTAATGCTAAAATATTATTTAATGTGTCGGTTAATTCTGTCAACTGTGGGAAAGTCGTTTTTAAAATATGAACTAAAATGTAAGAAGCACCTGCTATAATTGTCAAGTACCACAAAATTCTTGGTATTAATTTATGTAACTTCATTAATAGACCAACTATAAGCAAATGAATACCAAAAATTATTAGACCGATTGACCAAATAAATTCAAAAGATTTAAAATTTTCTATGACCGTTGAATTGCTTTCTTGCCCAATATTCTGTGCCAAGAAGTATGTTGCAACAAAAAATGTAAACGTATAAATTATCCGAAAAATAAATGAATATAATGCAATTTTCCGATTGTCATTTTTGAAGTATAAGTAAATTGTCCACGAGACAGCTATGTCGAGTATTATAATTAGTAAAATTTCAAACAACATAAATTTGTAAAGTTCCAAATTTTCAAACAAGTTATTTTGGGCTAATTCAAGTTGATTTGTGTTGTAGATTTTTGGGAAAGCATAACCAAGCGAAAAGCCTGCAATTAATGCCATTAAAATAAGTGCGTAACCAGTATATTTAGCTACTGTGCGTTGTTTTTTCATAATTTCCACCTTTAATTATTAACCAAATACCAAATGCTATTTCCCATAAGCCACCAGGTGCCAAAAAATACATACTCCATTGTTTACCAAAAAGTTCCATTAAGAAACCAAAAGCAAAAATAGAATATCCAATCATTCCCCAAATAGCTAACCAATTTGGTGCAATATTATGTTTGTATAAATTCAGGCACATTGGAATACTCCCAATTCCTAAAACCAACATCGCAAGAAAATAACCATAATCATAATTAAATTGAATTGTAGGAATAAAATTTAATACAATACTCACAAGTGCTATTGCTTCAAACATTCTGACAAAAAGATAAATATTGCCCACCATCAGATTAAATTTTCTCAAAGTCCTACTTAACAAAACCCCAATAAATAGAACTATTATTGAATTCATAATAATGAGTAATGCACCTATATATTTATCAGAAAAAGTTCTGCTTTCAAAAAAATGTCGTCCAAATCCATAGGCTAAAAATGCCAATAGAAAAAGAGAGCCAATATTTTTAGCATTATAAATTTGAATTGAACTATTACTGTTTTTCATTTTTTTATATTATTGTTTTTTTGTTTAGTAGGTGTCTTTTTACAATGACCGCTAACGTTTTGGCGCTTGGCGAAGAAGCGGATTTCGAAGCACTAAACTTTCTGCCAGCACTGAACTTGATACGAAGCACAAACCTTCATTTAAGCACCGAACCCGCTTTTTTGCCAAACGCCTGTTAGCGGTTCGGCTTTTTTGTTACACATTGTCATTTTTCTTCATAGCTCTTATACACATAAATGCTGGAAACTCATTGAGTTCTTTATAATGTCGTGGGTCTAACACTTCAAATTCCGTTGTTGGTTTAGGTTCAACTAATTTGTCAATATAAAAACCGTTGTCCGTCAATGGTGTTATGCACTCGTTTAATGGCCTTCTAAAACTATTTACTTCAATTGGTTGCCCGAAACCTCTCCAAGTGCATTTTACATTTTCAACTTCAAAGTATTTTTTGGACTTGAAAAAATTGTAGTCATTAAATGGATGCTCAATAGATATAACAAGTATTCCCTTGTCTTTTAAAACTCTACGAAATTCTTTGATAGTAAATGTCCAATCTTCAATATAATGCAGCGCTAATGCACAAAGCACTATGTCACACGAATTATTTTCTACCATAGAGAAATGGTCAGACAAGTCGTGAACAAAAAACGCTCCTTTGTTATTGTTCCTAGCGATTGCTAACTCGACCATTTTTGGACTTATATCAAACCCTTTAACAATTGCTCCTTTGCCAATTAAAATTTCAGCATATTTTCCAGGTCCACAAGCTGCGTCAAGGATTATTTTACCTCGAACGTCTGGTAACAATTGAAGTGTGTTTGGTCTGTCATAATATGCGTTGTGAGGCTTGTGGTCAATAAGTTCGTTATACTTATCAGCCATTAATTCATACGCAGAAATTATTTTATCTTTAATCATTTTGTTTGGCCTTATGATGTCACCCTTATCTCTTTCTGAAAATGATACTTTTCGGTATTTTTCGAGTACTTTAATAAAACTCATCAGCTTTCATAGTTGTTACGTAAAGATAACACTATATGCATCTTATTGGTAAAAAACATGATGGTAGAATCAAATTTTAAGACCTGAAAGTGCCTAATAAGTCAATTTAGGTAAGCTATTGCTTTCCCAGAGCAATATCACTAAATTTTTGTAGCAGTTAAACTGTAGGCATATTTAGGATATTTTGATCCGGTGCACACATAGCAAAACAATCTTTTTCGTAGTTATATGTTTTCATGATATAATTCTCACCAAATAAATCTTCTTCAAATGGTTCAGTATGATATTCATACCTATCAAATTTTGAATAGTCCATTGCTGTTAAAAAAGTTTTTTTAATCACTTTAGGTATTATTAGCTCACCTCCGTAATTAAGAAATAAATGTATATGTCTATGATTGTTTTCATATTTAGTTACTCTTTTGTGACGAATATCTATTGAAACCTCTGTTGAATAAGCTATTCTTAAATCTATATTATTTGTTTTTAAAGCAAGTAAGTCTGAAAACTTTAATATTGCTTGATCCCAATTATTTTGATCCATATACTTGTATTGACCAGTACTAATTGTAATAAACTCGTCCCAATGCATTTTCTTTAATTCGCCAACTATTAGATCTTTATTACTAAGGTTAGTTTTGTTCCCTTTTAAAATGGCCGCATTTGTTGCTTTTTTATAAGGAAATTTTGCTCCAACATGTCTTTCTTTTGTAATAGAATTTCTTACAAGTTTATCTTTAGGTATTAGTTTTATATTTTGCTTATCAAGGAATATTTCACTTATTAAAACTTTCCCGTCAGAGCGGAAGTAATCTTTATTGAATATTCCATGTTTCTTATATTTTTTTCTTAAGGTAACATCTGTTGTATCATACTTTCCAATTATAACAGGTGTTGTTAGGTAATGACGATCATTAAAAGTTGCTCCAGTTGTTATATAGTGAGACTGTTTAGTTCTTTCATTATAAGCGTAGAGTAGTTCTAGTTTTGGTTGTTTTATTTCTGTTACTGTGGATTTTTGTTGTCTCATTTTTGTACATATTTTTTCTATTATTTTATAAAAAGGGTAATATAAATCCTCTAGCCTATTTCAGATAAGCCATATGAATAAATACTTGTGTACACGCATAAAATCCCTAAAAACGCAGCTTTTTTAAAAAAAATGTTTTCTCTAATGATTTATGTGCACACATAACCTATTTGTGTTTACATTAGTATAAAGAATTTTTTTGACAAAGTCAAATGGTTAGTTAAAAATCCGTTGTTATGTAGAAGTTATAAGGATCCGGAATTTTCATAAAAATGATCCCCGCATTTAAAATGGGTCTGAGGCCCATTTAGCTGAACAAGGTTTTTAAATACAAATGGGGGATACCGCGGGTCTGGGGGTACAGAGAGGGGTATGTAAAGGTGGTTAAAATCCCTCTATCACACCCAATCCAAATAAAGCGAAATCATATTTTACCGGGTCTATACCATCAAATGTTCTAAGAATAAGGTCTAATTCAGCTACAGCTTTTGCATCATTCTGTTTGCGTTTTAATAAACCAAGTTTACGAGCGGTGTTACCTGAGTGAACATCCAAGGGTATTGAAAGATTGGATGGGCTAATTTTCTTCCAAATCCCAAAATCTACACCATTGTTATCTTTACGTATTAGCCACCTAAGCATCATATTGATTCTTTTTGCCGCTGAACCATTAAGTGGATCTGATATATGTTTTTGAGTTCTTGATGAATGAGGTAGCTCAAAAAATAGTTGCTTGAATTGACCAATGGATTCTTGTACTGAATGGTTAGAAGTCAATTCATTAAACACATTTTCTAATCCGTTATGGTTCTGGTATATATTCCTAAGGCCCTCCAAGAAGTAGATATAATCTACCCCATTGAACGTTCGATAATAAAATTGCGAAAGGCGCTTATGCTTGAAGTCTTTAGATTCCATTAAAAAATCATAAGGACTTTCACCCATTAATTTCATCATTTCCTTTGCAGCCCCAAGAATTGCTTTTCGGTTACCCCAACTTATTGTTGCCGTTAAGAATGCAGAAATCTCTATGTCCTCCTTTAAGGTGAACCGATGAGGTATACTAATAGGATCCAAATCAATGAATTCTGGTCGATTGAATTCAAGGACTTTAAAGTCTAAAAAATCTTTTATTTCATCCTTGGGGATCATAATTTCCATATAATGGCAAAAGCATAAAACTACCTTAATTAACCGTATAAGCTATTAAATAATTTTATAAATTTAGACCATGTTAGGGATATACTGCAGGACTTCAAAAGCTAGGAAAGAAAAATATACCATTTCTATTCAAAAGGAAAAAGGTATAAAATGTGCAATTGCGCTAGGTTTTCCATACAGGATTTATGTTGATGATGGAATTAGTGGAACATTAGATGAAACCGCTAGAGGTGGGCTGTCTGATTTGTTCCAAGACATGAAGTCAGGCGCGTTAACTGCTGTTTACTGTATTGACCAAAGTCGCATCGAAAGAGACACACAGACTTGGCTATTTTTCGTAAGCCTTATTATCAATTATAAAATTGATTATTATCCGGAAGGTAAAAAATACGATTTAGATAACCCTACAAATCGAATGTATGCTCAACTAATGTCAGTTGTAAACGCTTATTATTCGGAAATGACATCAAGAAAAGTAAGAGATGCAAATGAAAAAAAAGTAAAAATCGGTAAAACTCATGGTATAAAGCCATATGGTTATAATCGAGATGAATTAAATTATTACATAATTTTTGAAGAAGAGGCTAAGCATGTTAGGCGAATGTTTGATTTATCACTTTCTGGCTGTGGCGCATACACAATTGCTAATATTCTTAATGCTGAAGGTGTCAAAACAAAGTACAGTGGAAATTTTGAGGGTGAGATAACTAGAAAAATTGATGGTACTAGAAAAGAAAAAATTTTTGAAAAGAAAGATGTTACATGGCGTGGAAATGTAATTGGTGATATCTTAAAAAACCCTATGTATAAGGGTACTAGAATTTGGAATATGTATGAAGATGCTTTTGAATATGTGGATGGCAAACCGGTTAAATATAAACGGGTCGTCGATATTATTGAAACAAATGACCATGTGCCGCCAATTGTAAGCACTGAAATTTGGGAAAAAGTACAGTTGAATTTTGAAAAAAATAAAAAAAATCTTGGCCCCAAAGAACAGTACCATTATCTGTTAAACGGTTTAATTTATTGTTCAAAATGCAATTTTGATTACAGGGGCAAAAAAAGACCAAAAGGCAATGACTATGCTTATAAATGCACAAACAAAAGATATCCCAATGCTGTCTGTGATAACAGAGGGGTTAACATAGCTAAAATTGAAACTTTTATAATCCGCTTGTTACTAACTGACTTAAAATCACTAAAGCTATTTAAAAATATCCCCAGTAAAACTACCGACCTTGAAAAGGACTTTAAAAATTTAGAGGTTAAAAAGAAAGAGCTAGACAAGATATCAAAGAGATATAGTAATCTTATCTCGTTTGCCATGGAGATGAAAAATGATGATTTCAAAGAATTATCACTAGAGGTTAAAAATCTTAAAAAGCAGGAAAATAAACTGAATGAAGAAATTGTTCAATTAGAAAGGAAAATCAAAGAAAACTCTTCTGGATCTTTTGATCAAAAACTAAAAGAGTCTCAAGATCTAATGAAAAGAGTGAGCACCAAGATAAGTAAAGCTGAAAACTTTGATTTAATTAAAGCTTTGGTCCATTCGTTAGTTGACAGAATTAATGTGGAATACAAAGAAGAAACTAGTTCTTACAAAGTTGAGGTTATACTTAAGGGTAAGGAATCTACTTTAATTTTTGAAACCAATAGATATAAAGATTACTGGGTGCTAACTGATTCAACGGGTAATAAAGAGTTTACTGTTGAAAACAAGCCTGTCGCCATTAATGGTATAGCATTAGTTAAAAAAGTTAATGGCCAACCCATCTATCAATATGGGATTAAAATTCCTAAAGAATCATATGTAAATTTTGATTAAATTTGTCCATCTTAATTACCCTTATCAACATGTACCTCAGGTGGATGGTGCGTAAAGACAACAAAGGCGTTGACTTTGGTATTTGGAATACCATAAAACCTAGCGAATTAATTTGTCCTATCGATTTGCACGTAGCAAGGGTGGCCAAAAGATTTCAGTTACTAGACCGCACCAACATAGATTGGCAAGCAGGACTTGAACTTACCCAGTATCTTAAAACGCTCGATCCAAAAGATCCCGTAAAATATGACTTTGCCCTTTTTGGACTAGGTGTCATAGAAAAGTATGTGTAATTTAATAGTATGGAATTAAGCCTCGAAACCATAGAAAAATTGGACCGTGCAGCGTTGATACAATTAATTAACGAATGGATTACCCAAGACTTTAAAAAGCTACTGCTCGTGCTTTACCGCCTAGACGTGAGCGAGAAAAAACTGAGTCAATTACTTGCTGAAAACAAGGGTATAGACGCCGCCAACATCATTGCTGCCCTCATTATTGAGCGTATTGCGGCGGCAAAAGCCTCTAGGGAAAAGTACAAAATGGACCCCTCTACCATTCCTGACGACGAAAAATGGTGATTTTAACATAAAATCAGGCGCCAAATCTCTAGTTTTATATAACTTTATACTATAATCTAAAAACACTAAAACACTTTTTATGAAAAAAATAATGATGCTTGCTGTTGCAGCTTTACTAACTACAGGTGCTGTATTTGCTTGTGATGGTAAAAAAGATTGCACTAAATGCAAGAAAGAAGAGAAAAAAGCTTGTGGTAAAGACTGCAAGAAAGATTGCAAAAAATGCAAGAAAGACCCTAAAACTGCAACTTTATAAATTCGTATTTATAAACAAACGTTTTCAAAAAAGCCGCTAACATGTTAGCGGCTTTTTTATTTTCAAGAACTACTTATAATAATTTAGCGATTGACGGTAAATCAAAAACTTCGTGGGTTGCTTTTACATGCGGGGTTGCGCCAATATGATTTACAAAAATGGTATCCATGCCAGCGTTGATACCGCCTTTAATATCAGCGTCTTGGTTATCGCCAATCATAATACTATTACTTGCTGTAGCGCCTGTTTTTGCAAATGCATAATCAAAAATTTCTTTATTGGGTTTTAAACTATTACTTGCTTCTGAAGTAATAACAGCTCCAAAATAAGGATCGAGTCCAGCGTGTTTAATTTTTTGATGTTGTACATTTTCAAAACCATTGGTAACAAGGTGCATCTGATACCCTTTCCCTTGCAAATAAGTGAGTAGCTCGGTGGTGCCATCAAAGAGTGCTTTTTTGGTAGGGAGTACTTCTAAAAAATCAAGTGACATTTGCCTTGATAATTTTTCGTCGGCTATTTTATATTCTAAAAGTGCCAACCACATCCGTTTCCACTTTAATTCTTCCTGCTTAATAAAACCCTTGGTATATCTGTCCCATAAACGGTGGTTGTGCGCGCTATAATGATCAAAAAAATGATCAAAACTATCAACACCCCTACCCGCTAAGTTGTGCGAAGTATATAAATCTTGCAGGCTTTCTTTGGCATTGGTTTCAAAATCCCAAATAGTATGATCGAGATCAAAGAAAAGGTGTTGGTATTTCATGACTCAAAGTTAAACTAGTTTTACACAAAAAATATGTTACTTCGCAGTATGATAGTTGTAATTACAGGCGCCTCAAAAGGTATCGGAAAAGCAGTAGCTACCGAATTTGCAAAAAAAGGATATACCCTTTTACTGTGTAGTAGAGGTGAAGCAGCCTTATACAATACGGTTTCTGAATTGCAAACTGCTTACCCGGATGCCAGCATTAAAGCAAGGCCCACCGATATGTCCAACGAAGCAGATGTACTTGCTTTTGCAACCTGGTGTTTAGAAAAAGGAACGCCAGATATTATCGTAAACAATGCGGGGCATTTTCTACCCGGCAGCATTTACAACGAAGCGCCTGGTACACTTGCAACTATGATTGAAAGCAATTTGTATAGCGCTTATCATCTAACAAGAGCTTTACTTACGCCAATGATGGCCGCTAAAACCGGACACATTTTTAATATTTGTTCGATTGCTTCGCTTAACGCATATGCCAATGGAGGTAGTTATAGCATTAGCAAATTTGCACTAGCTGG
>Ga0208682_1000284_pt1 | contig 15721 bp, 14 predicted proteins | sample Colrivmeta156802_FD_187687 | JGI IMG/M metagenome (GOLD analysis project Ga0208682, IMG submission 187687) | Estuarine microbial communities from the Columbia River estuary - metaG 1568-02 (SPAdes) (version 2) | ecosystem: Environmental > Aquatic > Marine > Intertidal zone > Estuary | place...
TGTCCAAACGCTTCCGCCAAGCGCACGAAAAAAAAGGGACTCCAGCCCGGTAAAAAGGGGCAATTGCTCCGAATAGGGCACCGACGCTGACCATTGGTACACGGGGGCCCAAAACGTTCCTATTCCGTCTGCCAAGTTTTGCGCCACAGACGCGTAGATGATGCCGTCGAGAAACATGCCTTCTTGAAGCCAAAAAGGTGCGATCGTCCACACCCACACGGCGGCCAGCACCAATAAGGCAAAAGCCATGGGTTTTTGTAAGAAGGCCATTCGGTGCGCGGACTAACAGTAGCGGTTTTGAAGCGTTCACCAAGGTACGGCAGGAACAAGAATGAAGCGCCCTCCTATTCTTCCGGGCGGGTAGTAGACGTTATTTAAGGTCATCCACTAAAGAGAAATGCTCTTGACTAGATTATTCGGGGTTATGAGGTCAAATTCCACTTAACAAAGCACCCTAACCACTGCATGATTAACTTAGCAACACACAATCCCTGGTTTATGCATGGGGAGCATTACACTATTCATGAGCAAGATTGTTTTTCGCCGATTGGTCTGCACGCTTCTTATTTTGTCAACATTAAGCGCAAACAGCGAGGGTCAAGGATTGCACGTGCCCCCGCTTCTTCAGCCCAAGAGCTGTCAAGATTTGATCCACACCATCGAAAAACTTCGCCAACCGCTTCGGGTGGTCTATGTTGCTGCCCATCCGGACGACGAAAACACGCGATTACTCGCTTACTTGGCACACGGCAGGAAAGCAGAAATTACGTACTTGTCCCTGACCCGCGGCGAAGGCGGTCAAAACCTGATGGGTGCGGATGTTGGGAAACCTTTGGGGTACCTGCGGGAGCATGAATTGCTCGCTGCCCGTTACGTCGATGGCGCAAAGCAGGCGTTTGGTGCGTGTGCGGATTTTGGCTACAGCAAATCCGACACGGAAACGTGGAGCAAGTGGAACCGGGAACAAGTGCTTACGGAAACGGTTCAATGGCTTCGTACCCACAAACCGCATGTGGTGGTCACCCGCTTCTCCCCTTTGCCCGGGAACACACACGGCCACCACACCGCATCGGCACAAATGGCCGTGTGGGCATCGGACAGCGCAGCTTCAAGCACGTACCGGGCGGATTTGGGCCCAGTGTGGCGCGTTTCTCGCGTAGTATGGAATACGTCCAGCTGGTTTTTTGCATCGGGCGGTTTTGACACCACCAATCTGCGCTGGGTTGATTTGGGCGAATGGGATCCGGAGGTGGGCGAATCGTTTGGTGAACTTGCCGCCCGAAGCCGGAGCATGCACAAAAGCCAAGGATTTGGAGCCGCCGCCACGCGCGGATTCCAGAAAGAGTATTTTTCACTTTTGCGCGGGTCTTGGTCCCATCCAACCGATCCGTTTGACGGTAACGCAACAACTCCGTCGGTGAAATCGGTCGGTGGATTGCTGGACGACTGCGAAAGGGGCCTTCGCTTAAAGCAAATGGAGAAAGCCCTGGTGCTTGCCGAAAAAGCCTACCGACGCAGACTACTTCTTCCCACATCCCTTGAACCACACGAACAACACCTGTGGAATGCATTGTTGCTTGGCTTGTGGGGAGTACAATTGGAATTGCGTGGCCCTCAATACGCCTGCATTTCTGAAGATCTCGCTTTGGAGTGGCGCATACTAGCGCGTGCACCCGGCGTTAGCGTTCACGCCCCAAGCGGTTCCGTTTGGAAACTAGATCCCAACCAATTGCACAAGGAATCGATTACCACTGCCGCAACCGCCAACCTCTGGCCCGTGGTAGTGGAACGTTCCGGCATCCAATTGGAACTTACCACTCAATCCTATTTTGTGGAGGTGGATCCCATTGAGGGAGAACGCTACAGTGAAACTTTATTTAAAGATAAGTACAGTGTAAAATTTCAGTTTGATAAACTCGTTGTCCCGGCCAATCAATCACCCGCAATCCGAGTAGAATTAAGCAGCAACACCAAACCGGCGCAAGATTCGGGTTGGTTTGTTTGGCGCCTTTCGTACCAATCAGCAGGAAACCCAGCGGATTTGGCTTGGTTCGCGGATTCTGTAAAGCATACCGTTGGTCCCCTTACCGGTTCTTTGAACCTGGTTTTACCTCCAGCACCCCCGGGATTTACGGGAACGGGGACGCTTACCGGACAGTGGAAAACCGCTACCGGTACGTACTCAAATGCGTGGACGGACTTGGATTACAGACACCTCCCCCGTTTGGGATACACCACTCCTGTCGAGGCTAAATGGGCCATTCTCCCCTCTTTGCCCATCCGACGCAAGGTGGGCGTTCTGAATGGATCTGGAGACGCAACGCAACAAGCACTGGAATCACTGGGGCACGAGGTGATTCTGTTGAATCCCAGCAACGGTTCTGCACGAGATTTAACCAACCTAGACGCCGTGGTGGTTGGGGTTCGAGCGGCAAACGTACACAAAATCGTATGGGTTGAATTGGAAAAAAACCTGCTGGAATTTGCAGCATCGGGGAAAACGGTTGTTGTTCAGTACCAAACAACTGCCGATCTCCCAACTTCATTCCTGGCACCGTTGAATTTCAAATTGAGCCGAAACCGAATGACCCAGGAGGAACGTCCCATCAACACCTTGGCTCCCCAACACCCATTGGTACTTTTTCCGTATCGATTGAACGACGCAACCTGGAGCGGCTGGGTTCAAGAACGATCTTTATACCACGGTCAAGCCATTGGATCTAGTTCCATCCTTTCTGGGGCCGACGACGGCGAAAATCCCCAAACAGGACTGTTGGAATGCATCCCCTGGGACCGAGGAACGGTGGTGTACACCGGCTTGAGCTTGTTTCGGCAGTGGCCGGCTGGGGTTCCCGGAGCGTTCCAAGTACTAGCGAACCTGGTTGAGACGAAGCAGCCATGAGCCCATTGGATTTTGCGGTCATCGGATTGGCGCAAGTGCTCATCCTTGGGGTGGGCTGGTGGATCCTTCGCAAAGGGTCTTCCCAAGAGGACTTTTTGCGGCACCAAGCACAGCCATGGTTCTCCGTTGGCATTGGCATCATGGCTACGCAGGCCAGTGCCATTACCTTTTTATCTGCTCCAGGATTGGCCTTCTCGCAGGGCGTGGGATTCATTCAATTTTACTTGGGAATGCCGGTGGCCTTGTGGATCATTTCGCGCTGGGCTTTGCCGTGGTACTACCGTTTGCGCGTGGTAACGGCGTATGAATTTTTGGAACATCGCTTTGACCGCCGGGTCCGCAGAATTGCCTCCTTTTTGTTCCTAGCGCACCGGGGAATTGCTGCGGGCCTTACGATTTATCCTCCTGCACTGGTTTTTCACTACGCACTGGGTTGGGACTTGGCACTTTCGGTGGTTGGAATTGGAGCTACCGTTCTGCTGTACACCGTTACCGGTGGCGCACGAGCCGTGGCCGTCACCCAAAAAGTACAAATGGGCATCATTACATTAGGTATGGTGTACGCTGCCTATTCTCTGGCGTCGGAAAAACCCGGCGCACTTACGTGGGAGCAGTGGCTCTATCCCGCCCAAGCAACGCACCGGCTGGATTGGTTGGACTTTAACTGGGATCCCAGCACGCCATACACCGTTTGGAGCGGATTGTTGGGCGGAACGTTTTTGATGCTTTCCTACTTTGGTACGGACCAAAGCCAAGTTCAGCGGTATTTGGGCGGATCAGACATTCGGCAAAGTCGCCTTGGATTGCGTTTCAACAGCATATTAAAAATACCGCTGCAAGCGTCCATTCTCTTTTTGGGCATATTGCTTTATGCACACTACAGTCGGCAGGAAACGCCTTTGCACTTCAATACTTCTTTGGTTGAAAACGTACTCAGTAAAGCCACGGAGGCAGAACAATCTTCGTTCAAAGCCTGGGAAACGGAGCATGCACAGCTGGAGGCAGAACGAAGAATATTAATTAAACAAAAGGATAATTTAAATATATCTAATGATTTAAAAATAAACAATTTAAATGATGAAATAAATACGAATAAGGCACGGGCACAGAACTGGATAAAAGAGAAAACAGGTGACGGTGGCGAAACCAACCTGATTTTTTTGCACTACGTATTGAATTCGTTCCCTTCCGGAATGCTCGGATTGCTCATTGCCGTTTTATTGGCGGCATCCATGTCCAGTACCAGTGCAGAACTGAGTGCCTTGACCTCTTCGACCGCTTGGGATTGGAAAGGCCTCTTCGCTAAATCTGCCCAAGTGCAGGAAACCAACTCAAGCCCCACCCGACTGCGTTGGATAACGTTTTTTTGGGGTTTGTACGCCATTGGATTTGCCCTCCTCGCCTACCGACTGGGTTCCTTAATCGAAGCAGTCAACGCCGTGGGTTCGCTCGTTTACGGTGCGGTACTAGGGGTCTTTGTGGTGGGTTGGTTTCTGCCAAAAATCCAATCAAACGCCGTGTTCACCTCAGTTTTGCTGGTTGAAGCGACCGTCCTTGTTTTGTGGACCACGCAGGATTGGCCGTTTCTGTGGTACAACCCCTTGGGTTGTTTGGGGGTGGTTGCGTTGAGTTGGTTGCTCCAGCACTCCGTGCCGTTTCCATCGGAAAGAAAAGCTCCGTCTAACTAGGCCCCAAACAAAACAGCCACCTCCCCAATAAATCGCGCAAAACGCTTGTTCAGGCGGATCAACGGATGGGGATTCAAAGGCGATTCTTCAAAATAATTGGCCACGCGCTGTACGCGTGTTCGGCGGTCTGACCACGACGCATTGATGCGCCTTCGGTGCCGCTGACTCAGTTCAAAGGAAAATTCCTGGCCATACGCTTTTTCCATAGCTTCTACCCAAAGTTGCGGGTTGCGGTTTAATTGTGCGTAGGGCAGTTCTACTACCTGCTCTCCAGGAAAGAGGGAACGGTAGTGCTGCAAGAGCACGGCGTGCTGAAAATAGGTTTCTCGCATTTGGGGAACCTTCCAGTCTGTGGTCTCCAAGACTTGGAGGTCTTTCCCCAAGAATCCTTCCCGAACCAATTGCTTGTACACGCTAGACTTTGATTCTTCCGGATCACGGGTACCCAATAAAACGATGGCTTCCGGAAAGGCGGCACAAAGGCGTTCGGCAATAGCTTTCTGGTCAAACCCACCACTCATAGGGTGGCCAGACAGGCGCTCAGCAGATAAGACCGGAATTCCTTCGCCGTCCCAACGTTCTCGCGCCATGGCACGAACGCGGTCTGGCTCAAAACCATCACCCAACACCAACGCACGAAGCAGCGCGTCTTTCCACGGCTCTTTGTGGTTGTTCAAAATGCAAAATCCATGCTCTTTGGTGAACAAAACGTTCTGCATCCACGTGGTGCCGGTTTTGTGGTGGCCTAGATGAATAAACCATCGATCGGGAAAGACAACGCCTTGCATGCTGTAAAGTTACCTATTTCCAAAGGTGACTTATATCATTGTTTTTTCCTGTTGAGCTTAAGAATATTTGCGCTCAAAATTCATCCATCTGCTCATGGAAAATCTCTTCGTTGTTTGGGTTCTGGCTGGTGTACTCCTCTTGGGTATGGAACTCTGGAAAACCGGTTTGTTTAATGCTTCGTTGGGATTTGGATCCTTGGCAGCGTCGGGGGTTTCTGTGTTTTTGCCGCATCATCCGCAATGGGAAGTCCTTACTTTTCTCGTTGTATCGTTTGTTCTATTTCATTAAGTCCGACCCCTTGTTAAGAAAACTTTGGATCAAGAGAACTTTTTGCCCGGTCCAGAGAACTTGCACGGCGCGCAGGGGATTCTTCAAGAGGTTGTTGTTGGAAACATGCTCGGCACGGTGGAAGTGAACGGCGATTTATGGTCGTGCATCGGTGAAGCGGGGCATTTAGGTCATAAAGGAGATCTGGTACGCGTGGTTCAACATTTTGGCACTGTGTTGACTGTACGTGTTGAGAAATAACGAGTGAAATGTGATTGAATGAATAAGGGGCTGCCTCGCAACGAGACAGCCCCTTTTTTGTTCCAAAACCCAGGCGCTTATCCCACAAAAAGCGGGCGGTTCGCCATCAGAGACTCAATCTGGTGTGCGATGGTTTTCAAATGGGACTCGTTGTTTCGCTGCACCAAAGCCTCGTTGATCCAACCCGCAACGGATACCATATCCGCTTCAACCAATCCACGCGTGGTGACCGCCGGAGTGCCCAACCGAATTCCACTGGTGACAAAGGGAGACTTGTCGTCGTACGGGACCATATTCTTATTGGCCGTGATGTGTACCTGACCCAAGGCGGCCTCCGCCTCTTTGCCGGAAATATCCTTGTTGCGTAAATCAAGCAACATCAGGTGATTGTCCGTGCCGCCGGAAACAATGTGGTAGTCAAACGATTTCAATGCACTGGCTAAAGCCAGAGCATTCTTTTTCACCTGCAAAATGTAGTTGAAGTATTCGTCCGTAAGGGCTTCACCAAAAGCCACAGCCTTTGCTGCAATGACGTGCTCCAAGGGGCCGCCCTGAATACCCGGAAATACGGCACCGTCTAGCAACGAACTCATGCTCCGCATTTCCCCTTTAGGTGTGGTCAATCCAAACGGATTGTCAAAATCTTGACCCATCAAAATCATGCCTCCACGCGGACCGCGCAAGGTTTTGTGGGTGGTGGTGGTCACAAAATCGCAATGCGGCAACGGATCGTTCAACAAGCCGCGCGCAATCAAACCCGACGGATGCGAAATATCAGCCAACAGCAGGGCATCTACTTCGTCCGCGATTTCCCTAAATTTTTCGTAGTCCAGGTCCCGACTGTACGCAGAGGCCCCGCAAATGATCATTTTAGGCTTTTCCCGATGCGCAACTTCGCGCACAGTATCGTAATTCACCAAGCCCGTTTCGCGGTCCACTCCGTAAAAAACGGCTCGGTACGTCTTGCCGGAAAAATTGACCGGAGAACCGTGGGTCAAATGCCCACCGTGGCTCAGATCAAATCCCATGATGGTGTCTCCCGGCTTTAAACAAGCGAGGTAAACGGCCGCATTTGCTTGAGAGCCGCTGTGCGGCTGCACGTTCACAAAATCTGCATTGAACAACGTTTTTGCCCGTTCGCGCGCCAAATCTTCCACCAAATCTACTACCTCGCAACCGCCGTAGTAGCGCTTGCCCGGATAGCCCTCGGCGTATTTATTGGTCAAAATGGACCCCTGGGCTTCAAGCACTTGAGGACTTACATAATTCTCGGAGGCAATGAGCTCCAAACCGTTGGTTTGACGCACACGTTCGCGTTCGATCAGATCAAATAAAGCGTTGTCGCGTTGCATAATTTGGTACTATCTTGGATAGCAAAAGTAGGCCAAAATGATCGACGCCAATCGCCCGGAGCTAACCAGCTGGCTATCTGTGAGTCAGGACTCAGATTTCCCCATTCAGAACCTTCCGTTTGGGGTTTTTTCGACCTCTTCATTGCCGGCTGTATGCGGCACACGCGTCGGGGACTTCGCAGTGGACTTGGACGCGCTTCAACGCTTGGGGTATCTGGAAGGTTTGGGCCTGCCCGACGGACTTTTTGCCCAAGATAACCTGAACGCGTTCATCGCTTGCGGGAAAGAAACGTGGTCCGCCGTTCGGCTCCGACTTTCCCAAATTCTCCGTTCCGAAAGCTCTTTTCCGTTGGAAAAGAACCGGGAACATCAAGAGCAGTGCGTACACCAGCAAGGCGCGGTTCGCATGCACCTCCCGGCCAAAATTGGCGACTACACGGATTTCTACGCCAGCCGCGAGCACGCCACCAATGTGGGGAAAATGTTTCGCGATCCCGAAAACGCTCTGTTGCCCAACTGGCTGCATTTGCCGGTGGGTTACCACGGCAGAGCCAGTACGTTAGTGGTCAGCGGCACAGACATTTACCGGCCCAACGGTCAGCGCAAAGGTCCCAACGATCCGGCGCCCGTGTTTGGACCGTCGGTGAAAATGGATTTTGAATTGGAGGTGGGTTTTTTGACCGGTCAGGGCCCTCAAATGGGCGATTGGATTTCAACGAAAGATGCAGAGAATTACATTTTTGGATTGGTCCTCTTCAACGATTGGAGCGCCCGGGATCTCCAACAATGGGAATACGTTCCGCTGGGCCCGTTCTTGGGCAAAAATTTTGCGAGCAGTATGTCACCGTGGGTGGTCACGTTGGAGGCTTTGGAATCCTTCCGCACCGACGGCCCGATACAAAGCCCCGAACCCCTCCCCTATTTGCACCAACCCAAAAACAGCCACATCCTTTTAAACTTGGAGGTGGCCCTTGCCCCACAAGGCGAAGAAGAAACCGTGGTATCCCGCACCAATTTTTCAACGATGTACTGGAGCATGGCCCAGCAATTGGCGCACCACACCTGCAACGGTTGCGCCATCAATGCGGGAGATTTACTCGCGTCCGGAACCATTTCCGGACCGACGCCCGATTCTTTTGGCTCCCTATTGGAATTGAGTTGGAACGGCACCCAGCCCCTCATTTTAAAGAACGGCACGGAGCGTCGATTTTTGGAAGATGGGGACACGCTCCTACTTCGCGGACATGCTGAGCATTCGGGAATACGAATCGGTTTTGGTGAGGTTAGTGGAACTCTTTTGCCTGCAAAAGCGTGGAGAGCGTAGTCACCAACCGGTACCGAAGCCTTCTGCGGAGCATGGAAGGCAAAGCGGACGACAAGGACAAGGAGCTCGTTAAGCGTGCTTTTGACCTGGCGAACGACGCGCACAAAAACGTGAAGCGAAAGTCCGGCGAACCGTACATTGTGCATCCGTTGGACGTTGCACTCATCGTGGCCAAAGAAATTGGCTTAGGTCCAACCTCCATTGCCGCAGCCCTGCTCCACGATGTGGTGGAAGACTCGGACTACACGCTAGACGAAATCGAACGGCTCTTTGGGCCTACTGTTGCGCGTTTGGTGGACGGATTGACGAAGATTGCCGGTGTTTTTGATCAAGACACCTCCGTACAAGCGGAAAATTTCCGCAAAATGTTGATTTCCATATCGGACGACGTTCGGGTCATTTTGATCAAAATGGCGGACCGATTGAACAACATGCGCACCTTGGACTCCATGCCCGCGCACAAGCAGCTGAAAATTGCGTCGGAAACCCTGTTTATTTTCGCCCCATTGGCCCACCGAATGGGCTTGTATGCGTTCAAGACGGAGTTTGAAGACCTTTCTTTAAAATACACGGAGCCAGACACCTTTCGGGAAATTGATGAGAAACTCAACGAGCGAAAAGAGAACGACTACCGGTACTTGCGTCGTTTTTCCAATCGGATCAAGGACTTTGTCAAGCAAAACGGGCTGGACGCTACCGTAAAAGAACGAACCAAGAGCATTTACAGCATCAGGCGAAAAATGGTCAACCAGGGGGTTCGGTTTGAAGAGGTTTACGACAAGTACGCCATTCGGGTGATTTTAAACACTCCAGCAGAGCGCGAGAAAGAGCAGTGTTGGCAGGTCTATTCGCTGATTACCGGATTGTACCGCCCCAATCCCAGGAGGTTGCGCGATTGGATTACCACTCCAAAATCAAACGGTTACGAGTCTTTGCACACCACCGTCATGGGACCTGAGGGCCACTGGGTGGAGGTGCAAATACGCACGGCACGCATGGACGACATGGCCGAAAAGGGTTATGCCGCACACTGGAAATACAAGGAAGACTCCTCGTCCAACAGTCAGTTGGACGCATGGGTGGACCAAGTGCGTCAAGTGCTTGACAACCAAGATGAAAACGCCATAGACTTTGTAGACAACTTCAAACTGCAGTTGGTCAACGAAGAAATCATGGTATTTACCCCGCAAGGGGAGATTCGTCGGCTGCCCAAAGGCGCTACCGCCTTGGATTTTGCGTACGACATCCACACCGATTTGGGCCACCACACCTTGGGGGCTAAGGTGAACGGTAAGTTGGTAGCCTTGGACTTCACTTTGAGCAGTGGAGATCAGGTGGAAGTCATCAGTACGGACAAGCAACATCCCCAAGAAGCTTGGTTGCAGTGGGCCGTAACCCCGCGCGCCGTCAGCGCCATTCGCCAGGCTCTGCGGGACAGGAATCAGCGTGCGGCAGGAGACGGCAAGAAAACCCTTGACCGCATGCTCAAAGCCGCCAAATTGAGCAATTCACAGAGCACAACGCAGCTCATGCTCAATTTTTTTGGCCTCCGTACGCCCCAAGAACTTCACTTGAGAATTGGCCAGGGAACTGTCAAAGCCGAGCAAATTCGGCAATTCCTGCGGGAGGAATCGGGCGGTTTTTACAATTATCTGCGCCGACGTTTCTCGCGGTCCCAACGATCAGCTTCAACTGGAGAATCAAGCAAAAAAAACGATAGCATTTCCGACAACACCTTGGTTTTTGGTCCGGAGGAGTTACTGCTGGAATATAGCTTGGCAACGTGTTGCCGCCCCATTCCCGGCGATGAAGTTTTTGGTTACCTCCACCCTGCGGATGGCATCATTGTTCATCGAACCGACTGTTCAAAAGCCGTGGCCATCCAAAGTCGTTTTGCGCAACGGACCCTAGTAGCCATTTGGAAGAACAGCGACAACCGGCGCTTTACTGCATTTTTGCATTTGCAAGGAATGGACACGCAGGGGTTGATTCACAACGTAACGCGAATCATTTCCAACGACTTGCGCATTGATATTCGTTCCCTTTCCATCACGGGGGACCACGGCGTGTTCCAGGGCGACCTGATTGTGTCGGTTGAAGACAAGGGTCACTTAAATAATCTGATTAAAAAACTTAAGGAAGTTCCTGGTGTAGAAAAGGTTGACCGCCTAAATACACCGCCTAAATCCCGTTAAGGAAGCCCAATGTACTTGTGCGTCTGCAGGGACAACCTCCAGGCGGGATATCGCTCGATGTACGCAATGATTTCGGGCAAGACCTTATCCCGTTTGCTCCATTCGGGCTGCAAAAAGCGTTCTGCACCCCGATTGATTTCTTGGGCATGAACTTCTGCCCAACGGAAATCATCGTTGTTGAATACGATAACTTTTAGCTCGTTCGCTACGGCGTACCATTCGGGCCGAGTTGCCTTGGTTTTCTTAGGAGAAAGGCAAATCCAATCCCACGTTCCCGTCAAGGGATAGGCCCCGGAAGTTTCCAAATGGACCTGCAGACCGGCTGCATGCAGCGCATCAGTCAAAGGCCCCATGTTCCACATCAGCGGTTCTCCCCCGGTTACCACAACGGTGGGTGAGCCAGAAGCCACGGCGTTAAGTACCATTTGCTCCAGGGGCGTTACGGGGTGCAGCTCCGCATTCCACGACTCTTTCACGTCGCACCAGTGGCAGCCAACGTCGCACCCACCAATGCGCAAGAAATACGCGCTGGAACCGGTGTGCGCTCCCTCTCCTTGCAAGGTCAAGAACTCTTCCATTAGGGGAAGATTTTGTGCGGGATCAACGGAGGCCATGCGCCGCTTTCAACGTATTCATCAACAAACCCACACGAGTCATGAGCCCAACTCCACCGGGAACCGGGGTAACGGCACTGGCCACTTCAACGGCGGATGAAAAGTCTACATCCCCCACCAGGCGTGATTTGCCGTTGCGCTCTACCCGATTGATGCCTACGTCAATAACCACGGCGCCCGGTTTTAACCAGGAGCCCAGAATAAATTCAGGCTTGCCGATGGCGGCCACCACCAAATCTGCATTCCGCAAGTGCTCTTCCAGACCTTCCGTTCGGCTGTGCACCAAGGTGACGGTGGCATTTCCCGCCGGTGTGTTTTGACTGAGCAGAATGCTGATGGGAGAACCCACAATGTGGCTGCGTCCCACCACCACCGCGTGTTTTCCGGCCGTCGGAATTTCAAAATGTTCCAGTAAAAGCAAAATACCGTAAGGAGTTGCGGGGACAAACGTGGGCAACCCCAACGCCATGCGTCCTACATTCTCCGGATGAAAACCGTCTACATCTTTTGCTGGGTCTATGGCCAACAAAACCTCGTGCTCGCTGATGTGTTTGGGAAGGGGCAATTGAACGATGAACCCATCCACGTCTTTCCGGCGATTCAAGGCATCAATGGCCTCCATCAAGTCCTCCTTGTGCACATCCGCTGGAAATCGAAGCAAGGTAGATTTAAACCCTACCTCTTCGCAGTCCTTTATTTTCCCGGCTACATAGGCCGCACTGGCGGGGTGATCCCCCACCAAAATAGCTGCTAAATGCGGGCGGTGCTTTCCTACGAGAACGCCTTCGGCTGCTTCTTTCCGTATGTGTTCTTTCCAGGCCGCCGAAGCCGCCTTGCCATCCAACAAGAGAAAATCCGCTGAACTCATCCGCGCATTCCTTTCATGGCATTCATCAACTGACGGCGTCCGCCCTCCCCTTGCATCATGCGCATGACCTTGCTCATGTCCTCAAACTGCTTGATCAACTTATTGACGTCCTCGGTGGTCCGACCGCTTCCTTGGGCAATGCGCTTTCGTCTGGACGCATTCAAGATCGACGGATTGGTTCGCTCCACGGGGGTCATGGAATGGATCATGGCTTCGATGTGCTTGAACGCATCGTCGTCTACCTCCACTCCAGCCATGGCCTTGGACATGCCCGGAATCATTCCCATCAAATCTTTCATGTTGCCCATTTTTTTGATTTGCTGGATTTGACTCAAAAAGTCATCAAAACCAAACTTGTTTTGGGCAATCTTTTTTTGAATTTTCCGAGCCTCCTCTTCGTTAAATTGTTCTTGAGCGCGTTCCACCAAAGAAACAACGTCGCCCATTCCCAAAATGCGATCGGCCATGCGGTCCGGATGAAAAACATCCAAGGCCTCCATTTTTTCGCCGGTACCGATGAACTTCACCGGAACATCTACGACTGCACGGATCGTTAACGCCGCACCACCGCGGGTATCGCCATCCAATTTGGTCAACACCACTCCGGTGAACTTCAAAGCGTCGTGAAAGGCTTTGGCCGTATTCACTGCGTCCTGGCCGGTCATGGAGTCCACCACAAAGAGAGTTTCCGTTGGAGCTACCGCCTCATGAATGGCTTTGATTTCCGCCATGAGGGTTTCGTCAACCGCCAAGCGGCCGGCCGTGTCCACCAAGACCACGTTGTATCCTTTGGACTTACCAAAGGCTACGCCCTCTCGGGCAATGCGAACGGCATCTTTCTCGCCTTCCAACGTGAATACGTCGGCGCCAATTTGCCCGCCCAATACCTGCAATTGATCAATGGCTGCTGGACGGTACACGTCTCCGGCTACCAAAAGCACTTTTTTTCCCTTTTTCTTTTGCAGAAAATTGGCCAATTTAGCCGTGAAGGTTGTTTTACCGGACCCCTGCAAACCGGCCATCAAGACCACGTTGAAATGGCCTTTCAGCTCTAACTCAGAAGACGAAGTTCCCATGAGGGCCGCCATCTCGTCTCGGACGATTTTAACCATCACCTGCCCGGGGTGCAGCGAGGTCAATACATTGGCTCCTAATGCTTTATCACGAACGTCGTCCGTAAACTGTTTCGCAACTTTGTAGCTTACGTCCGCATCCAAAAGGGCCCGACGAATGTCTTTTACCGCTTCCGCGACGTTGATCTCGGTTAAGCGGCTCCGCCCGGAAAGACGGTGAACAGCTTTTTCAATTTTTTGACTGAGACTCTCAAACATGACGGTACAGAACTAAAGTGCAAAGGTACAACTCGTCCTGCGGGCACACCAAGAATTAATGAAGCACGGGGAGCGCCATAGGCACCTCCACCGCTACCACCCTGCTGGACGCCGCCAAAACTACTTCAACGGTGGAGTGATCTCCAACCTCCCAAACCCCAATGGCATCGCGCGGACCCAAAACCGTGCCCGCAACCGTGGCCTGTCCTTCAACCACCATAAAATACACACCTTGCCCCGATCCGCCTTGGACGGTGTACGGAATGGAGGAGTCTTCAGAGGTTTGAATCTGGGAAAACCACGCGTTCTGGTAAACGTGAAGCGGTGCTTCCTCAGCCCCATCCGGTCCAACCGTTAAACCCCACCGATTGGCGCGATGTGTTTCCGGGAATACGACCTGGTGGTAACGCGGAACCGCCTGACGTTTTGCGGTCAGAACCCAAATCTGAAACAAGGTGCACGGATCCGTTTTACTGCCGTTGTATTCCGAATGGGTAATACCGGTACCGGCGCTCATAGCTTGAATTTCCCCCGGGTGCAATTGTTCCCGATTGCCCATGGAATCCGCATGTTCCAATACACCGGTCAACGGTATGGTGACGATTTCCATGTTGTCGTGGGGATGCGTACCAAAACCCATTCCCGGCGCAACCCAATCGTCGTTCCAAACGCGCAGGCAACCAAAATTTACCTTTTCCGGATCGTACCAGCTGGCGAAGGAAAAAGAATGATTGGCCTTCAACCAGCCGTGGTTTGCGTAACCGCGAGCGGTGGCGGGGTGCAGTATTTTTTTCAATGTTTTAACTTTGAAAAGTCCGAAAAAAAGGCCCGCGAGGCGGGCCGTAAAAAATACTTAGTGACCAATCTCTTGGGCAAGGAGTTTGATGAAATCGGGTATCCAAACGCTTCCACCCTCGGGTTGCGCGCCCTAAAGGGTAAAGCGAGTAGGTTCTGCTAAAAATCTGCCGAAATAAAATAGGTTTTGACACCTTTCGTAACAATGCGGCGCTCAATCACCGCTACTTCCCCTTTTTTGGAAGACTTAGCAGCGCTTTTTTTTGCTTTTCCACCTTTTGCCTTATCGGCGGGTGCTGACTTATCGTGGCACGAAGCTTCGGTTTTGGCCGCGCCTGACGAGCACGAAGGTGCAGCACTTCCAGCCTTTTGGCAGCAAGCGGGCTGCGATTGGGCGTAAACTCCAGTTGCCAAAAGGGCAAAGACGGCGAGAAATAGGTTTTTCATTTATAGACTCATTAGGGTTAAACGTTTTGGTGCAGTGAATCTGCACCAAGGCACATCTCCATCTTTCAAAGCTACAAAAAATAGGCCAAATCCAAGACGTATCTTTGGGTGAATGATACTGCTCCAATCAACCAATTGCAGCCACCGGTACCCCGGACAGTTACCCATTTATTGGCCGGACTACGCTTTGGAATCGGGAACAGTACTGGGTTTTAGAGGACCGTCGGGCTGCGGAAAATCTACCGCATTGCACACGGCCGGCGGATTGCTGCCGCTGCACTCCGGATCACTGCAATTGACGAATATCGCTTCAGTACAACCGGGCGTTCGGGTGCCCAATGCCTGGCGCCAAAAAGGGGTGGGCTGGATTCCCCAACGGCCATTTTTTTGGCCGGGTTTCACGGTTCGCCGCAATCTGGAATTAGCCGCTTGGGCCAAACAAACCCAATTGGATTCGCGCGTTTGGGAACTGCTGGAGCGCTTGGGACTCGCAGAATACCGCGACCGACGTGCCGATCGGCTTAGTTTGGGCCAACAACAACGTTTGTCAACGGTTCGGGCTACGGTTGGCAATCCGCACGTCCTTTTGGCAGACGAACCCACTGCCTCTTTAGATGATTCGCAGTCGTTGGAAGTAATGACCGTCCTGCGAAACTGGTGCGAAAGCAGTGGCGGCGGTGTTTTACTTGCATCGCACGACGCGCGTACGCTGCCGTTTCAAACGGTAGGCATCGATTTTACGAAAACTTTGACCGTCAATCCACAGCACGATGCTCAGTAGTATGCTTTGGGGTCTGCGGAACCTGTGGACCCGACGCGGTCAGGCGATGGCTCAGGCGCTCCTGGTGGCCGTGGGCATGGGCGCCGCCATGGGTGTTGCTCGCTTGG
>Ga0208682_1000296_pt1 | contig 15230 bp, 16 predicted proteins | sample Colrivmeta156802_FD_187687 | JGI IMG/M metagenome (GOLD analysis project Ga0208682, IMG submission 187687) | Estuarine microbial communities from the Columbia River estuary - metaG 1568-02 (SPAdes) (version 2) | ecosystem: Environmental > Aquatic > Marine > Intertidal zone > Estuary | place...
CAGATGCGTCGGACCGCGACCGAGTGATTGCGACGCTACCGATTGGGTATGCCGACGGAATTCCGCGCGCCCTGAGCAACGGACGCGGCCAAGCGTTTGCCCATGGAAAGTACATGCCCATCGTGGGCCGCGTGTGCATGGACATGCTCATGGTCGACGCCACCGGGGTGTCGCTCAAGGTGGGCGACCGCGTAGAGCTTATGGGCCGTCATGTGCGCCTTGAAGACGTGGCTTCAGCCTGCGGAACCATTAGCTATGAGGTACTTACCGGGCTGTCTCCGCGCCTTCCGCGCTTGGCGGCAAACGGACTTTAGGCTACCTTTCGGTCGGTGGAGCGTCAAATTATCTCCTATTTTGTTCGGGCGGCAGCCATTTTGATGCCGTGGTGGGACCTCGGGACGGGCGTGGCGCTCGCCGCAGCGGCGGTGCTGTCATTGGTCGCAGCACGCGGCCGATGGAAGCCCCTGCCGGTTGATGTCGCTCTGTGGTCCGGCTTTGCCGCGTTGGCCGCGAGTGCGCTGTGGACGTCGGCTCCGTCACTTGAAACGATGCTGCGGTGGATGCCGATGCTGTGGGTTCCACTCGCGCTGCGCCGCCAGCATCGTGCGTGGAACGAGGGTTTGATCGCGGGCGGAATCGTGCTATCGTTTGGCCTCTTGGGCCACGGTGCCTACCTCGCCTTCGCTGCGCAAAGCCTCGAACCGCTGTTTTACCGAGACTTTGCGGAGTTTGCGCACCAGCACAGCTACCTCACGCTGTATTTAGGCCTTGCAGGGGCATCGGTGGCTACGGACTTGAGGTTTCGCGGCGCCATTCGCCCACTTCTTTTGGGTGTGTTTGCCCTGGTCGCGGTCCTCGCCGGAAGCCGCATGGCGCTTGCCGCCGTCGTCCTCGGCGGATTGTGGTGGTTTTCGGGTCGGACCGCTCCACGGCGGTGGATGCCCTGGGCCCTGGGCCTTGGTATGGCGCTTATTCTTGCGGTCGCACTTGTTCCGTCAGAGCGAAGCCTTGGCAAGCTCACTAAGGCCGACCCCTACTGGGCCACTGGATCAGTGGATACTCGTGTCGTGCAGGCGAAGGCGGCCTGGCAGGTCATACAGGGTGACATGTGGCGTGGTGTAGGCGTGGACCAGGTACAGCCTGAGCTTATGAAGGTCTACTCAGACTGGAACTACCGCTTTGGACTCAAGCGCCAACTCAACGTGCACAATCAAGTGCTGCAGCTTTGGGCTGGCATTGGTCTCTTCGGAATCGCCATTTGGGCCCTGGGTATGTTCTACTGCGGTCTGCGGTCCAATTGGACTCGGGGCGGTCAAGCATTGGCGCTGACCCTTGTACTCATTCTGCTGACGGAATCTATGCTTGAACGAGCTATGGGCGTCGTACTTGTCGCTACGGCGATCTACCACAGCTTGCCGCGTCGGTTGGACGGAACCTGGCGCTAGCCTACCACGTGCTGCGGTCGAGTAGGATCCGCAAGGTTGCGCGCAAGCCAGAGAGTGTTGGTTCGGCCTCACCTGTGTATATCAGCCCGATGAGTTTGGGGTTTTGGGCGGCGAGCCATTCGTCCGGAAGCGTACCGCGCTCCATTCGCCAGGCTTCGCGGAGTAAACGTTTCACACGGTTGCGCACCACAGCGTGCTTGAATTGCTTTTTTGGGGCCGCCACAAGTACTTGAACGCCCCGCACGAGGGGTTCAGGTGCAGGACGCCACACGAGGCGCAATCCAGATTCCGACACGCTGCGCGAGGTGCGGCTAAATAAAAGACCTATAGAGGTTCGCGACTTCAAGCGCTCCTCGAGGGGGAAGCGCAGGTCGGCCATTACTTACCCTTATTGACTTCGTCGACGTAGGCTTCGAGCGCCTGCGCCATCGACGCGAATTTGGGCGAAGGCACGGGCACATCAATGATGAGGTTGTGTTCCTTGGCAGCTTGGTGCGTAGTGCTTCCGAAGGCGGCAATCCGCGTGGTGTCCTGAACAAAGTCCGGAAAGTTTTTGAACAATGACTTGATGCCTTCGGGGCTGAAAAATACAAGCATGTCGTACTTCACATCGCTTAGGTCGCTCAAGTTGGCCGCGAGTGTTTGGTACATCACGGCGCGGGTCCATTTGATGTTGGCGGCAGCCAAGGCCGCGGGAACATCAGGGTTAAGGACGTCCGAGGTCGGCATCAAAAAGTGCTCGCCACGCTGTTTTTTAAGCGTAGGAACGAGGTCAGCTATATTTGATTTTGCTGGATAAATTTTGCGCTTTCGGTACGGGACAAACTTTTGGAGGTAGAATGCCACAGCTTCAGAGGTACAGAAGTACTTCCAGTCCGGGTTAATGGCAACTCGCATCTCTTCACACATGCGAAAGAAATGGTCAATCGCGTTCCGGCTTGAGAAAATGAAGGACTTGAATTCACCAAGTGCAATCTTGTCTTTGCGAAACTCTGCAGCATTCACACCTACGACCTCAATAAAGGGTCGAAAGTCTATTTTGAGCTTGTGCTTTTCAGCAAGTACGAGGTACGGGCTATTTCCCGCTTGGGACTCCGGTTGGGAGACCAAGATGCTCTTTACTTTGCGTTTGCGCTCAGGTAATTGTGAATCCATAACCACGGTATCGCTTCCAGCGTGCAAAGGTAGGCAATTCTGAAGTACAAAGGCCCGGGTCCGCGGTTTATATAAATGATTGCGGCGCGCAACACGGAGGTAACATAGAGCACGCCAAATGCTGATACTAAGATTATTAGGCTGAGTTGGGGCTGAGGGCCACTGCCCGTAAGGCGCCACCAGGCATAGGGGACGACCAGTAGAACTAAGAAGGGCATAAGCATACTCCGAAACTGATGGTATGCTTGGTGAATGCGCACCGAGTTCCATATGCTTCCGGCGATGGCGTGTAGGATCCATGGGGCGAGCAGTACGAGTCCCGAATACGCGGGTTGAAGTCCTGCTCCGGCGTAGAGAATTCCGACCGCAGCGAGCGACGTGCCGATACTCACCCATGGACCGAGTGCCGCGGGTAAACCGTCGGACCATAGCTGAATACCCAACCGACTCAGCCGGCGACGTCCTTGCGCATTGGGAGACCAAAGCACGGCAAAAAGCGCGAGGCCAGCTACGGCGATGGCATACCACCACCACGGAAGAAATTCAATGGGTTCACCGTGCACAGTGCGAAGGTAGTTCGGTCAGGGGTGGCAAAAAAAAGCCCGGCCTTTGGGCCGGGCTCGCTCTCGATTCTCGATAATTATTTTGCGAGTACCGTCACAGTATTCGCTGATACTTCGACCACGCCACCTTCAATTTCAACGTATTCGGTGCCTTTGGCTCCATCAATTTTCACGCGACCTGCGGCCAATGAGGCCATAATGGGTGCGTGGTTCGTCAAAATTTGAAACAAACCTTCGGTTCCCGGGAGTTGAACGGCTGTAGCCGTGCCCGAAAAAAGCTTGCGCTCAGGTGAAATGATGTCGACCGTCAGTGCCATTGGTGCCGTGAATTACGCTTCCGCAAGCATTTTCTCTCCGGCGGCAATGGCCTCTTCAATCGAACCCTTGAGGTTGAATGCTGCCTCGGGGTACTTGTCAAGTTCACCGTCCATGATCATCGTAAAGCCCTTAATGGTCTCTTTGATATCTACGAATACGCCTGGGATGCCCGTAAACTGTTCGGCAACGTGGAATGGCTGTGACAAGAAACGCTGTACGCGACGTGCACGGTGTACCACCATTTTATCGTCTTCAGACAGCTCTTCCATACCCAAGATGGCGATGATGTCCTGAAGCTCTTTGTAGCGCTGAAGGAGCTCCTTAACACGCTGGGCGCATCCGTAGTGCTCGGCACCAACTACCTCTGGGGTTAGAATGCGCGATGTTGAGTCAAGTGGGTCAACGGCTGGGTAGATACCTAGTTCCGCGATCTTACGAGATAGTACGGTGGTTGCGTCCAAGTGGGCGAACGTCGTTGCAGGAGCGGGGTCAGTCAAGTCATCAGCAGGTACATATACCGCCTGAACCGAGGTGATTGACCCTGACTTGGTCGAGGTGATGCGCTCTTGCATGGTACCCATCTCTGTAGCGAGCGTAGGCTGGTAACCTACGGCTGATGGCATACGACCGAGAAGGGCCGACACCTCAGAACCTGCTTGGGTAAATCTGAAGATGTTGTCGACGAAGAAGAGGATGTCCTTTCCTTGGCCGCTGCCTTCGCCGTCGCGGTAGTATTCGGCAAGCGTCAATCCTGAAAGGGCTACGCGGGCACGTGCACCTGGAGGCTCGTTCATCTGGCCAAACACGAAGGTTGCCTTAGATTCCTTGAGCTCTTCCATGTTCACCTTGCTGAGGTCCCATGATCCGCTCTCCATAGAGTGGATGAAGTCCTCACCGTAGCGGATGATGCCCGCCTCGATCATCTCACGAAGAAGGTCGTTTCCTTCGCGGGTGCGCTCACCCACTCCGGCAAATACCGAGAGGCCTCCGTGGCCCTTGGCGATGTTGTTAATGAGCTCTTGGATCAGTACTGTTTTACCGACGCCGGCACCACCGAACAAACCAATTTTACCACCCTTTGCGTAGGGTTCGATAAGGTCAATCACCTTGATGCCCGTCAACAGAATTTCGGTTGCGGTAGAAAGGTCTTCAAATTTTGGAGCCGCACGGTGGATCGAGAGACCGCCATTCGCCATGTCCATTGCGCCGAGGCCGTCGATGTCAGCACCAACTACGTTGAATACGCGTCCGCGGATTTGGTCGCCGGTTGGCATTGCGATCGATTTGCCAAGCGCAACCACTTCTTGGCCACGGGTAAAGCCGTCAGTTGAGTCCATTGATACGGCACGCACGGTGTCTTCACCAATGTGCTGTTGGGTTTCAAGGATGACCTGCTGGCCGTTGGGGCGCGTCACCATTAACGCGTCGTAGATTTTGGGAAGGGCCTGTGCGTCTTCGAAGTAGACGTCTACTACCGGGCCAATGACCTGGGCAATTTTACCTTTTGCGTTCGCCATGGTTGTGCGGAATGGAGTGATTCTGAATTCGGGTGCAAAGGTACGACCTAGACTGCTTGCTTCCCTAGGGCCCTAAAGCAATAAAAATGAAAAAGTGCGGTAAATGGCCAAAGAATAATGTTTAGCCCGACCAGGGCTCCGCTCAAACCAGAGAACAGCACCCAAAGCAGTAGCGCGGGGAACAGCGCCGCAAAGTGCGGACGCGTCATTTGAACGGACCAGCGCAAGGCACCTGCGACATTCATGTTGTGGTAAACTAACGCAAAGGGCGCCATCCAAACTAATGCGACAAGTCCCAGCGTGAGGAGCACCAGAGCGGCCAAGCCAAAGGCTGAGGCCGACCAGTTGATTTCTTGAAGCATGGCCTGCGAAAAAGCGGCTGGGTCTGATTCGTGAGTTTGCGCAAGAATCATCAATTCGTCGCCGTAGAGGGCAGAAAGTGAGATTCCGAGTAGCGTTGAAATAAAGAGGAATAGGATGAACATCATTCCGCCAAGTGCGGCAGTGCGCGGCCACGCTGAGAGTGCCAGGCGTAGGGCTTGGGTGAAGCGAAGTCCGGGTTCGGCTTCGGCAAGCGTCCCAAGGCCGACGTACAGCATCGGAAGCACAAACAGCCCCGCAATAGTTGAGAGGATCGGGTGAATGAGTCCGAGAAGGTTGAGGGCCAGCGCAATGGCTCCGGTGGCCGCGAAGGGGTAGGGGTTTCGGCGAAAGGCAGCCGCCGCGAGGCTGAGGGCGTGGAGCGTCATAGCGCGAAGTTCGGAAATATCTTTGCCCCTGACCTTCAGGACGTGCAGATTTACCACCAGCTTTCGGATTTTGTTGCGAGCGGCCCCACTGTGGTCACGCTCGGAACCTTTGACGGCGTCCACCTTGGGCACCAAAAACTGGTGGCGCGGGCCGTGGCCAAGGCGCGCGAATTGGGCGGAACCGCAGTGTTGCTGACCTTGGAACCCCATCCGCGCAAGCTGATTCATCCGGATTTTGTGCTGTCGCGCTTGACGCTGCCTTCGGAGCGGGCCGAGTTGCTGGCAACCGCGGGCTTGGACGCCCTGGTGGAGCACCCGTTCACCACCGAGTTTGCGCAGACGTCTTCATTGGATTTTGTGCGCCGCGACCTGGTCGGCCACCTCGGCATGCGCCACCTCATCGTCGGTTACGACCACCGATTTGGCCGCAACCGCGAGGGCGATTTTGCTCAGCTCCAGGAGTATTCACACGTTTTTGATTTTGGACTCGAGCAGATCGAGGCCGTTTCGGCCGGTGAGCAAGTGCTGTCGTCCACCAAAATTCGCTCGGCGGTGGCCGAGGGCCGTGTGAGCGAAGCCGCGTTGGCTTTGGGTCGCCCGCATTTTGTGCGCGGTGAAGTGGTTTCGGGGCGCGGAATCGGCCGTGGCCTGGGCTACCGCACCGCCAATGTGGGCGGAATCCACCCCGACAAGGCCATGCCTTCGTTTGGGGTGTATGCCGTGGAGCTTGATTTCTGCGACGCCGAGGGCCCTCGCGGCCTCGCCGGCGTAGCCAACTACGGAGTGCGTCCCAGCTTTGGTTCCGGTTCAGAACCCGTTCTCGAGGTGCATTTGCTCGACGTCGAAGCCCAGGGGTACGGGCGCCCGGTGGAGGTGAGGTTTATCGACTTCATTCGTGCGGAACAAACGTTTGAAACGCCTGAAGCACTTAAAGCGCAGATTGCACGGGATGTGGAGCGGGCGCGAGCGACGCTTGCGGCCCGTATCTAGTTGCTGGTTCCTTGCCACTCTCGGTGTGCCAAATCATAAAGGATAGGGGATTCTCGAAGCTTTTGTACGGCTTTTTGAGGTAGAATTCGAATAATCTCGACGGCCTTTTGCGAGTGCGAATAATAGATCCAATGTTGGCCGATCGCAAATCGTCGAACCTTCGGTACAAAGGCGATTCCGATTTCAGGATGCTTTGAAATGATGGTGAAGCAACGTTGAAGGTCGTCAAGGTAACGGACCAATGAAAGCGTTCCAAATGTTTGAAGCGTGTAATCTGTAATTCCATCAAGGTCCGAGAGCGCAGCGCCACGGAACTTGATGGACCGATTCGTCATTCGACGAGGTAGCGATTTTTAAAGTACGTCATCGCCTCGTCGACCGAACCTAACGAAATCAACGGAGTCTTCTCACCCACTTTGAGGGCTTGGATCACTTCAGAGTGTTCGTCGCTTGGGTGCGTGGTCAACGTGGGAGAATTCATATGCTGAATGTACAAAAATGCTGCGAAAGAGCAATTGATGATAGGGCGCGCGACGCGGTACCAGCTAACCCTTACTTATTTCTTGTTGCCGCCGCTCGGACACCAGGTACAAGAAACAAGTAACTGATGTCAGAGCCAACGAGCCAATCTAAGCGAACCTTGCGAACGAACGAACGGGCGCGCAGCGCGCTTACCGCCGCTTTTTCTTCGCCGAGGTCGTGTTCGGGCCTTTGCGGTGGCCTTTGCCGCCGCCTTTGCCTGAGGGCTTGCCGGAATTGCTCGAGCGTCCGCCGAACCCGGCGTTGCCGGACGAGCTTCCTCCGGAGCGGCGGGGACTTCCCCAGCGGCTGCCGGCCTCGGCGGGTCGGGTTTCGTCAAACTGGCCACGCGTAGGGGTTGAAGATCGGCCCGAGGGGCGCTCGCTGAAGCGGCCACCGGAGGTTCCGCCCGAATCGCGCGAAGACGCCACGCCAAAGTCAATTGTCTTGCGCACGACGTCGACATCCTTGACCACTATGCGCAGTGGGTCGCCAAGGCGAAACTCCTTGCCCCAGCGCTCGCCCACCAAGCAATGGCGCTCAGAATCCACACTGTAGTAGTCGTCGCGGAACTCGCGCAGGCGCACCAGGCCCTCGCAGGCGGTTTCGGGAACCTCCACAAACACGCCCCAGTCGGTGACGCCCGAGATGATTCCGTCGAATTGCTCGCCCACAAACTGCTCCATGTAGACGGCCTGCATGTACTTGATTGACGAGCGTTCGGCGTCGGCGGCGTTTTGCTCGCGCTGCGAACTGTGCTGGCAGAGTTCCTCTAGCGGGTCGGCTTTGGGAGACGGCTTTCCGTCCAGCGTGTCCTGCAAAAGGCGGTGCACCATCATGTCGGGGTAGCGGCGAATCGGCGACGTAAAGTGCGTGTAGTCATCAAAGGCGAGCCCGTAGTGTCCCACGTTTTGGCAGCTGTATACCGCTTTGGCCATGGTCCGCACGGTAAGCGTTTCAAGCATATTGGCCTCGGGCGTGCCCTTGACCTGGCGCAGCAGGTCGTTGATCGATCGGCGCACGTTGCCTGGGCTGTCGACCTGCAATTGGTATCCGAGCGGACGCACAAACTGACTGAGTGAAATCAACTTTTCGGGGTCGGGCTGGTCGTGGATGCGGTAGACCATGGTGCGCGGAGCCTGCTTGGTCCGAGCATTGGGTTTCTTGCCCCCTGCGAAGGTGGCCACCTCGCGGTTGGCGAGCAGCATGAACTCTTCGATGAGCTTGTTTGAGTCCTTGGCCTCTTTGACGTAGGCTCCGATCGGCTGGTTGTGGGCGTCGAGGCGGAACTTCACCTCGGCGCGGTCAAACGCAATGGCGCCGTCGTTCATCCGCTGAGCGCGGAGGGCCTTGGCCATGCGGTCCATGAGGCGCAGCTCTGAGGCGAGCGGGTCGTCGTCACCCTCGAGCACCGCCTGGGCCTCTTCGTAGGCGAATCGGCGGTCGGAATGGATGACCGTGCGCCCAAACCAGCGGTCGTGGACTGTCCCGGACTCGTCCATGGCGAAGATGGCAGAAAAGGTGAACTTGTCCTCGCGCGGGCGCAGCGAACACACTTGGTTCGACAAGATTTCGGGCAGCATCGGAACGACGCGGTCGACCAGGTAGACTGAGGTGGCGCGATCGATGGCCTCTTGCTCGAGCAGGCTTCCGGGCCGCACGTAGTAGGTCACGTCGGCGATGTGCACGCCCACTTCCCAGAGTCCGTCCTGAAGGGGTCGAATGCTGAGTGCGTCGTCAAAATCTTTGGCGTCCACGGGGTCAATCGTGAAGGTGAGCGTCGTGCGCAGGTCGCGGCGGCGGGCGATTTCGAGCGGATCCAATACCAGCGGAATCTGCGCGGCCTCGGCCTCTACCTCGGCGGGGAAGTTCCAGGGGAGCCCAAACTCCTCCATGATCGCGTGGATTTCGGTCTCGTGCTCGCCGCGTTCGCCAAGTATTTCAACCACTTTGCCCACCGGAGCGCGTTCGGCGTCGGTCCATTCCACGAATTCGAGCACCACCATTTGGCCACCCTGGGCTGTGCCTAAGTACGGCTTCGGAACAAAAAAGTCCCTGCCCACCTTGCGTCCGTCGGTTAAGATAAATGCTCCCTGGGCATGGAGTTGCACCTCGCCCACGTAGCGGCTGCGCGCGCGGCTGACCACTTCGACGACTTCGCCCTCGAACTTTTTGCCCGCCTTTTGCGGGTATACGAGGACTTTGACGCGGTCGCCTCCGAACGAAAGCCCCGTGCTGCCCTGGCGAATGTAGATGTCGTCCAAACCGGGACCGCGCACGACGTAGGCGGCTCCACTCGACGTGAGTTCGATGGTGCCCGTGGCATACGCCATCTCCATTTTCAGGCGAAATCCGTCGCCGTCGGCCTCAATTTGGTTGGTGCGGCTCAAAATCTCGAGAGCGCTGGTGACCAGGCTTTTGCCGGTCCGTTCGTTCATACCCGTTTCAAACGCCAAGTCGGCGGCCGTGAGTTTGCGCCCGGGGCGCTTTTGAAAAAATCGAAGCAAGCGGTTGGCCAGCGAAACCGCGTCCATCGAGCGGTGGGCCTTGTTAATCTTGGGTCCTTTTTTGGGCATCTAGGCGGAATTCTTGGCTATTTAGGTCAACGTCTGAGTAAAGGTCGCACAATTTTAAGAGGGCCGTGCAACCTTTGTGTTAAGGTGGGCATCTTTTTTACGGATTCCGCCCCCAACTAGTGGAAGCATGGTACGCACACATTCAAGGTGCCCTTCAAGGCCGCCTGGATGCGCAGCGCGCACTCTATGAGGCGCTTGCGCCACGTGTGCTGTATACCTGCCGACGCTACTTTAGCCACGAGGCGGACGCCGAAGACGCAATGATTCGAACGATGACCACGATGTTTCAGCAACTCCCCACGATTCGTGAGGCCAAGGCCCTACCGGCCTGGCTGCGCCGCACGGCCGTGAATGAGTGCCTCATGGAGCTTCGCCGCCGCAAGGTGGAGTGGGTGGGTGCCGACGGCTTGCCCGACGCAGGTTCTTCGGCCACCGATTCGCTGCACGACCGCGAGGCGCTCATGGAGCTCTTGCGCCAGTTGCCCGACGGATACCGAACCGTGTTCAATTTGTACGCCCTCGAAGGCTACAGCCACGCCGAAATCGCCGAACAACTCGGAATCTCTGAAGCCACCAGCAAGTCCCAATTGAGCCGCGCCCGCCAGTGGATGCAGCGCCGACTCGCCAATTTTGATCTGCAATGAGCCCGAAGGACGTCGACAAGCTGTTTCGCGAAGCCCTCAATGAAGGTCAAGCCAACCCGCGCCCCGAAGCATGGGCCCGCGTTGCCGCAAGCTTACCCAAGGCCGAGCCCGAGGCCGAGCCCAAGCGCCGCACCCTTTGGTGGCCCTACGCCGCCGCCGCATCGGTCGCCATCGCCGCGGTCGGAACGTGGTGGATGCAGGCTCCGGGGCCAGAGGCCGCGAGCAACCAGTTGCTCGTTTCTAGTAACCAGCAACCAGCAACCAGCAACCAGTTACCAGTTACCAGTTACCAGTTACCAGTAACCAGTAACCAGTCACTAGTTGCTCGTAACCAGCAACCAGCTGCTCGAAACAAGCAACCAGTCGCTAGCAGCCAGCAACTAGTCGCTCGTAACGAGTTACCAGTTGCTAGCAACCAGCTACTCGTTACAAGTTACTCCAAGGATTTCGCTCTTTTCGACGTGGCATTTCTGCCGCGCATGGAAGCGGACGCACTTGAAGAGTCGGTTCCGCTGCTCAAGCGCCGTGCGGTGGTCGCGGTGCAGACTCCGGCACTAGAGGTTCCGCGCCCCCGATACCTGCAGTTGGCGGCCAATGTGCAGAATGTGTGGACCGCCGTCCAAGAATACCGCGAGGCCGAGGTGCCTGCGGAAGTAACCGTTGAAGTGCACTTGCCAGCGCCCGTGCTTCAGCGAATCAACCAAACCAAAATGCTGGCTTCTAATTTGAATCAATCATGGTCAACACTACAATCAAGGCGCTCACGTTAAGCGCGATCCTCGCCCTTTCGGGTGCGGAACTTTGGGCCCAGGATGCGCCGCCGGCGATGCCGCCGGCTCCGACCGAAGCCCCTACTGCAGACACGAACGCGACGCGTGCCGCACGAATGAGCGCAGAGATCGCCGCCGCCATCAGCGAGTACAGCAAAGACATGGCTGCGCTTGAGAAGCAAATTCAGGATAAGGATATCTCTAAGGAAGACGCCGAACGCCGCCGCAAGGAGCTTTCGAAGCGCCTTGAGGACCGCCTCGAGGCCATTGAAGAGATGGCTGAGGCCTGGGCTGACAACCTCGAGGAGTCGATTGAGAACCTCGAACTCAACTTGGGCGACAACCTCAAGCTGAACATTGAGCCAACTGAACCTAAGAAGAAAAAGTTGAAGAAGCAGATTGACGGAATGGTGCTTCTCTTGGGCACGAATCAGCTTTTGGGCGCGCCAATTGGAAGTAATTCAAATGAAGTCTATTCGGGTTACTGGAGCCCCAAGGGCGCCATGGCATCCACTTTTGGACTTTACTTCACGAGCCAAGGCCGTTTAGGTCGCAGCCCACTGTGGGCGCGTTCAGGTTGGGGATTTACTAGCTATACGTACGATTTTGGTCAAAATCTTTTGCAGTTTGATCCACCTACTGGTGGCGCCTACGAATTGGTGCCATCAAACATTGAATTGCGCCGCTCCAATCTTTCAATGACGTACTTTGAGATACCCCTGTCACTCGTGATCAATCCGTCACGCCGCGGCAATGGCCTTAGTCTTTCGGCCGGAGGCTTCACCGGGATCCGCCTTGGCGGTACCCGTCAGATTGTCTACCGTTCTGAAGGTATGGGCCGCGTAACCGAGAACACGAGTGGAAACTTCTACGGCAGCCTCTTTAGCTACGGACTTCAAGCCGAGCTGGGGTACCGCCGTTACACTGTTGGTGCGCGGCAGAATTTCAATAAGCCGTTCAATGAGGCCATTCTCCCAGCAAACCTCTCGTCGGATTCACAGCCGAATTTCTACAACGCTTCCGTCTTTGCCACGGTGCGTCTCTTTTAGGTTCTAGGTTAAGGCAGGCCTAAACAAGCGCCCTACGGCTTCGGCTGTGGGGCGTTTTGCGTTTTGGGCCTATAAAAAAACCCCGAGCGGGAGCCCGGGGTTTCCATTTGTAACGCGGTGAAGCTTACATCACGCCCTGGTCGAGCATGGCGTCGGCCACCTTTACGAATCCGGCGAGGTTGGCTCCTTTGACGTAGTCAATCGTACCGTCTTCGCGGGCACCGTACTTTACGCATGAAGCATGGATGCTCTTCATGATTCCGTGCAGGCGCTGGTCCACTTCTTCGCGGCTCCATGAGAGGCGCAGAGAGTTTTGGCTCATTTCGAGGCCTGAGGTCGAAACCCCACCGGCGTTCGAAGCTTTACCTGGGCTGAAGAGGATGCGCGCGGCGGCGAATGCCTCGATCGCTTCAGGAGTCGAAGGCATGTTGGCACCTTCAGCCACACACTTCACGCCGTGGGCGACAAGGGCTTTGGCATCGTCTCCGTTCAGTTCGTTTTGTGTGGCACATGGCATTGCGATGTCGCAGGCAACGCCCCACGGAGTCTTGCCGGCCACAAACGAGGCAGACGGGTACTTCTTGAGGTAGTCGCTGATGCGTCCGCGCTCTACGTTTTTGATGTGCATTACGTGAGCTAGCTTCTCGGCATTGATCCCCGCGGTGTCGAGGATGTAGCCTGAAGAGTCAGATAGGGTCAGCACGGTAGCGCCAAGCTCCGTCGCCTTCTCGGCGGCGTACTGGGCCACATTGCCCGATCCTGAAACCACGACCTTTTTGCCTTTGAAGTCGTCACCCTTGGTGGCGAGCATTTCTTGAGCGAAGTATACGGTTCCGTACCCAGTCGCCTCAGGGCGAATCAGCGAACCGCCCCAGTTGAGGCCCTTGCCGGTCAGTACGCCGGTGAACTCGTTGCGGATGCGCTTGTACTGGCCAAACATGTAGCCGATTTCGCGTCCGCCCACACCGATGTCACCAGCAGGGACGTCTGTGTCAGCACCAATGTGGCGCGACAACTCGGTCATGAAGGCCTGGCAAAAACGCATTACCTCGTTGTCTGACTTGCCCTTGGGGTCAAAGTCTGAACCGCCCTTACCGCCGCCCATGGGCAACGTGGTGAGCGAGTTCTTGAAGATTTGCTCAAATCCGAGGAACTTCAGCACCGACAGGTTTACCGTCGGGTGAAAGCGCAGACCGCCCTTGTAGGGTCCGATGGCGCTGTTGAATTCCACGCGGTAGCCGCGGTTTACGTGAACGTTTCCGGCATCGTCAGTCCATGAAACACGGAACATGATGGTGCGCTCGGGCTCAGTAATGCGCTCGAGGATGCGGGCCTTCTTGTACTTGGGGTTCTCTTCGATGAACGGAATGACGCTTTCAGCCACTTCGTGCACTGCTTGAATGAACTCAGGCTCAGCGCCGTTACGGGCTTTTGCCCAATCCATGAACGCTGAAATTTCAGCTTGGTACTTAGGATTCATAAAGGGGGTATTTATCCGACAAAGGTATAGCCGAAATTTGTCCTATGATTGAAGATCCGAATCCGCAGCGCACTCCCTTATCTGAATTGGGTGAATTTGGTTTAATTGAGCGACTTACCGCCGACCTGGTCCCTGTTCACGCGTCCACGGTGGTGGGGGTGGGTGACGATGCCGCGGTGCTTCGCCCCGATGCCGAGCACGACCTTTTAGTGAGTACCGACTTGCTCGTCGAGGGCGTGCACTTCGACTTGGCCTACGTGCCGCTGCAGCACCTGGGTTACAAGGCTGCGGTGGTGAACTTTAGTGACATGTACGCGATGGGCGGAACCCCCACACAGTTGACCGTCGGCCTTGCGGTGAGCAGCCGCTTCCCGGTCGAGGCGCTCGACGAAGTATATGCCGGTCTGCGCCGGGCCTGCGCCCAGTACGGCGTGGATTTGGTCGGAGGCGACACGACGTCCAGCCCCAGCGGCCTCACGCTCGCGGTGACCGTACTCGGGCAGGTTGCCAAAGGCGGAGCCATTCGGCGCAGCGGAGCCCAAGCGACCGACCTCATCGTGGTGTCGGGCGATTTGGGCGGAGCCTACATGGGACTCCAAGTACTCGAACGCGAAAAGGCGACCTTTTTGGCCAACCCCAACTTGCAGCCCGACCTCAGCGAGTACCAGTACCCCATCGAACGCCAGCTCAAGCCAGAGGCTCGCAAAGACATTGTTGAACTGCTGAAGGAACTCGACGTCACGCCCACCAGCATGATGGACGTGAGCGACGGGCTGTCGAGCGAACTGCTGCACCTCACCAAGGCCAGCGGCCTCGGCTGCGTGGTGTTCGAGGACAAGCTTCCGATTGACCCTGCGGTGCTCCGCACCTGCGAAGAGTTCGGGATCCACCCCGTGACCGCCGTGATGAATGGCGGAGAGGACTACGAACTCGTGTTCACCGTCTCTTTGGCGGACTACGACAAGATCAAGGGCAACCCAAGTATGACGCCAATCGGTCACATGACCGCCTCAGACGGAGCCTACCTCGTCAACCAAGGCGGAACCCACGTTCCGCTCACCGCCCAGGGCTGGAAGGCGTTCAGCGCTTAATCGCAGTTTAGATCACAAAAAAAGCCCGAGGCGCGAGCCCCGGGCTTTTTCGTTTAGTCGATTCCCTTACTTAATGAACGTCACCTCTTGCGTGAAGGTCTGTGAACCAAGGTCTGGATCGACGATGGTCTGGACACTACGCAGACGCAGGCTGGTTTCGAGGAAGCTCAGAATTTCATAACCGGTCTTTTCACCGTCAGCCGTGATGTAGAGCGAGTCAGGAGTAACGCCGCCGCCGTCAACAGCGTACCACGTTCCGTTGATGGTGTCCTGAATGTCGGTTCCAAATGATCCAAGGCCCGGAGCCGTGATCAGTCCGCGCACGTCCATGTTCCAGTAGATTGTTTGGGTCTCGTCTTCGTTG
>Ga0208682_1000300_pt1 | contig 15053 bp, 9 predicted proteins | sample Colrivmeta156802_FD_187687 | JGI IMG/M metagenome (GOLD analysis project Ga0208682, IMG submission 187687) | Estuarine microbial communities from the Columbia River estuary - metaG 1568-02 (SPAdes) (version 2) | ecosystem: Environmental > Aquatic > Marine > Intertidal zone > Estuary | place: USA...
AAGGGTTCGTCATACATAATGAGCGGTGGATCTAGAACAATAGCGCGTGCTAATGCGACCCGCCTTGCCATGCCGCCTGATATTTGAGAAGGCATGAGATCACGTGCACCCCGTAACCCTACTGCGTTGAGCTTCATCAAGACTAGATCGCGGATGAGTTCTTCGCTGAGATTAGTATGCTCGCGCAAGGGAAAGGCAACGTTCTCAAACACACTAAGATCGGTGAACAAAGCACCAAACTGAAACAGCATCCCCATGCGACGACGAACTTGCATCAAGCGCTCGCTGTTCATTGATGCAATATCCTGGTCCTCAAAAAGCACCGAGCCCAGTTGCGCAATTACTTGACCGCCAATTAGACGTAAGACTGTAGTCTTACCGCAGCCCGAACCCCCCATCACTGCAACCACTTGGCCGCGCTTAAACTCCATATTAAGCCCAGAGAGAATTTTTCTCTCCCCCAGAGCATAAGAAAAGTCGACCCCGCAGATAGAAACTACTACAGGACTATCATGATTTGCAATTGACATGCCTTATTATCGTGGCAAAACGGATGAACCCATTAAAAACTCATCGACCGAGCGTGCGCATTGACGCCCCTCGCGGATTGCCCACACCACCAAAGACTGACCACGGCGCATATCACCAGCAGCAAACACTTTCGGAACATTGGTGTGATAGGCTTTATGGCCATCCACTGTTGCCTTTGCATTACCCCGTGGATCCTTCTCAACACCAAAGGCACTTAATATCTGCTGCGCTGGCGATACAAATCCCATTGCCAATAACACCAAATCCGCTTTCACTTCAAACTCTGAATTCGGGACCTCAGCCATTTTGCCTTCTTTCCACTCTAAGCGAACGCCGATGAGCTTTTCAACCTTACCGTTTTTCCCTTCAAAACGCTTTGTGGCCACCGACCAATCGCGCTCACATCCTTCTTCATGTGAAGAAGAAGTGCGCAACTTCGTTGGCCAGTAAGGCCACACCAAAGGCTTATTCTCCTCCTCGGGAGGTTGCGGTAATAGTTCAAACTGCGTAACGTGTTTGGCACCATGGCGATTCGAGGTACCAACGCAATCGGAACCAGTATCGCCGCCGCCAATCACTACTACATGCTTATCCGTGGCGCGAATCTCGTTCTTTAAATCACCTGCATTTTCTTTATTTTGCGGAATTAAAAACTCGAGTGCGTAGTGAATGCCGCCCAGCTCTCGGCCTGGTACTGGCAAATCACGAGGTTGCTCTGCACCACCACTAATAATGACCGCATCAAAGTCTTTCATTAAGGCTTCAGGGGTAATGCTCTTACTGGAATAGTTTTTTACCTCTTTACCCAAGCCGTCCTTACCAACAAATACACCCGTCGCAAAGATAACGCCCTCGGCTTGCATTTGCTCAACACGACGATCAATGAGCCATTTCTCCATCTTGAAATCAGGAATGCCATAGCGCAGCAAACCGCCTGCGCGATCATTTTTCTCAAATACGGTGACATCATGACCAGCGCGCGCTAATTGCTGAGCAGCAGCCATACCCGCTGGGCCAGAGCCTACTACCGCAACCCTCTTGCCAGTCTTGGTCTTAGGAGGCTGTGGCTTTACCCAACCGTTTTCCCAAGCCTTATCGATAATCGCATGCTCAATCGATTTGATACCTACAGGTAGCTCATTAATTCCGAGAGTACAAGCAGCTTCACAAGGTGCGGGGCAAATGCGGCCAGTAAACTCGGGAAAATTATTAGTGGAATGCAAAACCTCAATGGCATTTTTCCAATCCCCCTGATAAACCAAATCATTAAAATCGGGAATGATGTTGTTGACGGGGCAACCGTTATTGCAAAATGGGATGCCGCAATCCATGCATCGTGCACCCTGTACTTTGGCATCGGTATCGGACAAAGCCGCCACAAACTCTTTGTAATGATGAATTCGTTTGATCGGGGCTTCATATTTTTCATCGACCCGTTCAAACTCCATAAATCCAGTCACCTTACCCATACAAACTCCTGTAATTTCTTTAATATGTCTTAAACTAGCCCGCTATACCGTGACCGACTTCTCTTTGCCGAGTTGGCCCTGAGCGCGCTCCCACAACTCTCCTAACGCACGCTTGTACTCGGTTGGCAACACTTTTATAAAACGCGTGCGAGCCTTTTCCCAGTCTGCCAATAAGGCTTTTGCTCGCTCGGATCCGGTGTAGCGGAAATGGCGCTCAATTAAAGTCTTTAGTATTTGCTCATCGGTTTGGCGCTCACCACCCTCTTTTACATTTACGGGGGCGTGCCAAGCAGACTTTGGCATTGCGCTTATTTGTTGGGCAGAGGGCAATACTTTTTCTAGCGTTGCCATACTGGTATTGCAACGCTTCTCAAACAAACCATCTTCGTCATAGACGTACGCCACGCCACCGCTCATACCAGCCGCAAAGTTACGGCCCGTATTACCTAAAACTACAACCGTACCGCCCGTCATATATTCGCAGCCATGATCCCCCGTGCCCTCCACGACCGCAACAGAGCCTGAGTTACGCACGGCAAATCGCTCACCCGCTACGCCATTAAAGAAAGCTTCACCTTCAATCGCACCATACAGTACGGTATTGCCAACAATAATATTTTGCGATGTATCGCCACGGAATTCATGTGAAGCCCGCACAATCACACGACCACCCGACAGGCCTTTGCCCACATAATCATTCGCATCGCCTACTAGGTCGAAGGTAATACCATGGGCTAAGAATGCTGCAAAACTTTGCCCTGCCGTACCATTTAACTGAATATGAATCGTGTCATCGGGTAAGCCCGTGTGGCCATAGCGCATCGCGACCTCGCCAGATAACATGGCACCGGCTGTGCGATTCACGTTACGGATTGGCACGATGAATGACACCTTCTCACCGCGCTCTAAAGCAGGCTCACTTTTCTCCATCAAAATATGATCGAGCGCAGAACCTAAACCATGATCCTGTGTCAAAGTTTGATGACGAGGTTCTTTGGCAGGTACATCTGGAAGTGCAAATACTTTACTAAAGTCTAATCCTTGTGCTTTCCAATGATCTATCCCTTTACGGGTATCCAAGAGATCCACACGACCGATCAACTCATCAAACTTTCGCATCCCTAATTGCGCCATGATCTCGCGCACCTCTTCGGCAATGAAAAAGAAGAAATTAACCACATGCTCTGGTTTGCCAGAAAACTTTTTACGTAGCTCTGGATCCTGCGTTGCGACACCAACAGGACAGGTATTAAGATGGCATTTACGCATCATGATGCATCCCTCAACAACGAGGGGTGCAGTAGCAAAACCAAATTCATCGGCGCCCAATAATGCACCTATTACCACATCACGACCCGTTTTCATTTGACCATCAGCTTGCACCCGAATGCGACTTCGCAAGCGATTGAGAACGAGAGTCTGTTGAGTCTCCGCGAGACCTAATTCCCAAGGAGAGCCTGCGTGCTTAATTGAGGATAGGGGTGATGCGCCAGTACCGCCATCATGGCCGGCAATTACGACATGATCAGACTTTGCCTTAGCAACACCAGCTGCTACCGTGCCAACTCCAACTTCAGAAACCAACTTGACCGATACATCGGCCTTAGGATTAACATTCTTGAGATCATGAATAAGCTGTGCTAAATCCTCAATCGAATAGATGTCATGATGTGGGGGTGGAGAAATGAGCCCTACACCAGGCACTGAAAAACGTAACTTACCAATGTAATCTGAGACCTTGCCACCGGGTAACTGACCGCCCTCTCCCGGCTTAGCACCTTGGGCCATCTTGATCTGAATTTGATCGGCTGAACGCAAATACTCCGTGGTTACTCCAAAACGGCCCGAGGCAACTTGCTTAATTTTGGAACGTAATGAATCGCCATCTTGTAAAGGAATATCTGCCTCCACCACATCCTTACCCAAAATACTAGCCAGGGTCTCACCTTTTTTAATGGGAATACCCTTGAGTTCATTCTTGTAGCGATTAGGGTCCTCGCCACCTTCACCGGTGTTGGACTTACCACCAATTCGATTCATGGCAATTGCTAGGGTAGCATGCGCTTCGGTTGAGATAGAGCCCAAAGACATTGCGCCCGTTGCAAAGCGCTTCACAATCTCTTTAGCTGATTCCACCTCGTCTAATGCAATTGCTTTACTAGGATCTAGCTTGAACTCAAATAATCCGCGCAGGGTCATTAAGCGCTTACTTTGATCGTTAATGAGGTTGGCATACTCTTTATAGGTTTGATAACCCTTCTCAGGGCCGCTACGCGTCGCATGTTGTAACTTGGCAATCGAATCAGGGGTCCACATATGCTTTTCTCCCCGAATACGAAAAGCATAGTCACCACCCGCATCCAACATATCCGCAAGCACGGGATCGTTGCTAAACGCTGCGTGATGCATTCGCAGAGCTTCCTCAGCAACTTCAAACACACTAATACCACCCACATTGGATGAGGTGCCCTTGAAGTATTTATCGATTAGCTCATTATTTAAGCCAATCGCCTCAAAAATTTGTGAGCCGGTGTATGACATATACGTTGAAATACCCATCTTCGACATAACCTTCTGCAGGCCCTTACCAATGGCTTTCACAAAGTTTTTATTGGCTTTCTCTGGCGATAAGTCGCCTGGCAATCCCTTGGCCATTTCTGCAAGAGTTTCCATCGCTAAATACGGATGAATTGCTTCTGCACCATAGCCCGCGAGTAATGCAAAGTGATGCACCTCACGAGCGCTACCAGTCTCAACTACCAATCCAGAACTAGTGCGTAAGCCGCGCTCGACTAAATGTTGGTGAATGGCTGAAGTGGCTAGTAATGCAGGTATCGCCATGTGCTGAGCATCAACTTGGCGATCACTCACAATTAAGATATTAAATCCACTTCGTACTGCATCGGTTGCTTCTGCACATAAAGATGCTAAACGAGCCTCAATGCCTTCTTTACCCCAAGCAACTGGATAGCAAATATCGAGCTCATGCGCACGAAACTTACCGCCCGTATAGTGCTCAATGTAGCGGACTTTGGTCATATCATCAAAATCCAATACTGGCTGACTAATCTCTAAACGCATTGGTGGGTTGATATTGTTAGTGTCTAATAAATTTGGCTTAGGGCCAACAAAGGACACCAGCGACATGACCAAGTTTTCCCGAATTGGGTCAATGGGTGGATTCGTAACTTGTGCAAATAATTGCTTGAAGTAGTTATATAAGGATTTGCTACGATCCGATAAGACGGCCAATGGACTGTCATTGCCCATCGAACCAATTGCCTCTTCGCCATTTTGTGCCATCGGCGCCATCAAATACTTGAGATCTTCTTGGCTATAACCAAATGCTTGTTGACGATCTAGTAACTTTGCTGCCGGACGTATGTGCTTCTCTTCCGCTTGCAAATCTTTTTTACTAACATCAAGCTCATCGAGCTTGACTCGTACAGCATCGATCCAACTCTTATAGGGTTTTGCTTTCGATACGGAATTCTTGAGCTCAATATCATCAATAATGCGCCCTTGTTCCATATCAATCATAAACATCTTGCCAGGCTGTAAACGCCACTTTTGCACAATTTTGTTTTCTGGGATTGGCAAAACACCTGCCTCTGAGGCCATGATGACGAGATCATCATCGGTCACGTAGTAGCGTGCTGGTCGCAAGCCATTGCGGTCTAAGGTGGCACCAATCTGCCGGCCATCGGTAAATGCAATTGCTGCGGGGCCATCCCAGGGCTCCATCATGGCAGCATGGTATTCGTAAAAAGCGCGCCGGTTTTCATCCATGAGGGTATGCTGTTCCCACGCTTCTGGAATCATCATCATCATCGCTTGCGCTAGTGGATAACCTGACATCACTAAAAGTTCTAAGCAGTTATCAAACGACGCGGTATCGGATTGGCCGGGGTAAATCAGTGGCCACAGTTTTTGTAGATCGTCGCCTAAAACTGGGGAACTGATCGCACCCGTTCGCGCATTGATCCAGTTCACATTGCCCTTGACGGTATTAATTTCTCCGTTATGGGCAATTAAACGATAAGGATGAGCCAACTCCCAGGCGGGGAAAGTATTCGTTGAAAAGCGTTGATGCACTAATGCCAGCGCTGATACTGCATTGCTATCTTGTAAGTCGCAGTAATATGCGCCGACTTGACTTGCTAAGAGCAGGCCTTTGTAAACGATAGTTCGAGCAGACATCGATGCGACGAAATATTCTTTGCCATGCTTTAAATGTAAATCCTGTATTGCGTGGCTACCTGTTTTGCGAATAACATACAGTTTGCGCTCTAGGGCATCGGTAGTCATGATGTCGCGTCCGCGCCCAATAAAAATTTGGCGGATCACTGGTTCAGTCTTTTTAACTGTGGGCGACATCGGCATCTTCGTATCGATAGGTACATCACGCCATCCCAATACGATTTGACCTTCTTGTCTTACTGTTCGCTCAAGCTCTTGCTCACAGGCCAGACGTGATGCGCTCTCTTTTGGTAAAAAGATCATCCCAACGCCATATTCTCCAACTGGCGGTAGATTAACTCCCTGTTTTTTCATTTCAGAACGATAGAGTTCGTCTGGAATCTGAATTAAGATGCCTGCCCCATCACCCATCAGTGGATCTGCTCCCACTGCGCCGCGATGATCCAAGTTCTCGAGGATCTTTAATCCTTGAACAATAATTTCGTGTGTTTTTTTACCCTTTATATGTGCAACAAAACCAACGCCACACGCGTCATGCTCATTGCTTGGGTTATATAGTCCTTGCGCACTTGGGCGGAGTTCTAAATGATTCATGGGTCTTGCATCCAGGTTTATTTAAAGCATGGCCCAAACCGCGTGGTTTGAGCTAATTATTAAGTTGGGAATGTAAATATAGGTGAATCTACCTAGGGATGCAATAAAAATTAATTGACTCTGTCACAAATTAATAGTCGTAGTGATATAAATCTATCAATAAAAGGGGACAGACTCAGGTCTTTTTAGGTCTACCGCGAGGCTTTATAAGCCCCTGATCAAACCCAAATTTGTAATTTTGGGACCTAAAGTCTGGGCTTACCCAAGGCTTTGACCTCAAAATGTGAGCTGTTATGGCCTGTTCCTCCTGATTTGGGGCACCTTCTTGGACAAAATTAGCCCAAGCCAGCTGCCGTTCAAAGGGGGTATTGCCTAAACCCCAAAAGGAAGGGTGGTCAGTCAGCCATGTTTCCCCTTTGCCGCCAATATGCTTTGCATAGCTTGTATTTTTGGCATCCTCAGGCCTACTCTCCAAACCCGAACGTACGGGGTTGAGCTCAATGTATCGCTGACACCTCAAGACATAGCTAGGATCAATCAAGGATGAACAAAACCGTCCCGCCCACATTGTTCCTGAACGCGCATGGCTTTGATTAAAGTACTGTGCGTAGCGGCGCCCAAGCGACTGCATCGTCCGAGCCAGAGATTCTTCCTTTTGGGGCGTTAATAGGATGTGGGCATGGTTTGGCATTAATGCAAAAGCATGCACTACGCATTCAAAATCCTTTGCAGCCTGTCCCAAGCAATCTAAATAATATTTGTAATCCAGTTCCTTGGAAAAAATAGTTTGCTGATTATGGCCGCGAACTAAAATATGCATAGCCTGTCCTGGAATCACAAAGCGTGCTTTGCGAGCCATACCGTAATTAGTTCACCTGCCGAATACCGCCTAATGGAGCGTAATCGGGTATTGCCCAGTCACCCTCTAATTCAACAACTCCAGGCGGTGGAGTACGTGGTAATTCTGGAACCCCTCGAAGAGCAACTGACATAAAGTTAATCCAAATTGGCAAAGCAAGGCCACCACCTGTCTCTCGATCTCCTAAGCTCTTAGGCTTATCAAAACCAATCCAAGCCACTGCTGCAACCCTAGGGTTATATCCCGCAAACCACACATCATTGGAATCATTGGTAGTTCCGGTCTTCCCAGCAATATCATTGCGACCTAATCGAGGACGGGCACTTGCTGCCGTTCCAGTCTTGGTTACCTCTAGCAACAAGCTATCCATCACAAAAGTGGTGCGCGCATCTAAGACTCGATTTGCATTTTTACCAACCCTGACAGGATCTGCTTGAAATAAAACTTGGCCCTTTGCATTCGTAATCTTTTCAATTAAATAAGGGTTAACGAAATATCCACCATTTGCAAATACGCTGTAAGCATTTACCATTTGCAAAGGGGTCGTCGAGCCAGCGCCTAATGCCATTGTTAAATAGGGTGGATGTTTTTCTGGTTCAAACCCAAAACGTTGAATAAATTCTTGCGCGTAAGAGGGTCCTATTTTTCGAATAATTCGTACAGAAACTAAATTTTTTGACTTTGCTAGAGCCGCGCGTAGGCGCATCATTCCGTCATACTTGCCATCATAGTTTTTAGGCTCCCATGCTTGACTTCCTGTTTCTGAGCCACCGATAGAAATGGGGGCATCATTCACGAGGGTGGTGGGGCTGAACCCCTTCTCAAGTGCGGCAGCATAAATAAAAGGCTTAAACGCAGACCCGGGTTGTCGCAATGCCTGTGTTACGCGATTAAATTTATTTCGTCTGAAGTCAAATCCTCCAACTAAAGCCAAAATAGCGCCATCACTTGGATCCATTGCCACAAATGCGGCCTCAACTTGAGGAAGTTGTGCAATTTTCCACATCCCCTCGTCTCTTAAAAGTCGGACAATTGCTCCGGGCCTTATACGCTGCTTGGGCTGCGCATTTTCAGAAAGCGATGAACGCGCCAACCTAAGAGCGTCGCCTGATATGGTAATTTGCTCCCCGGTAGCAATCATTACTTTAAGCTCTTTCGGACTGGATTCAAGAACAACGCCCGATTGCAGCTCATCGAGTGCCGGATAATCAAGCAATGCTGTATCAATTGCTCGTTGCCGTCTAATGCTGTCGGCAGGAAGCTCAATAAACCCCTCTGGGCCCCGATAAGCGTGCCGCAAATCGTAATCAAAAATTCCTTTACGAATAGCGCTATATGCCGCATCTTGGTCGGCCTTTAGGATTGTGGTGTAAACACTAATTCCTTGAGAGTAAATAATATCGCCATACTCAGAATACAAAAGTTGTCTAGCCATCTCGGCAACATAATCGGCGCGCGTGTCAAACTCTTTCCCCAAGCCCCTAACCTTAATGGTCTCTGCCATCGCTTTTTCGTAGTCACTTGACGTGATATAGGATAAGTCACGCATACGTTGCAAAATATATTCTTGCCGAATCTTGGCGCGTTTAAAGTTGGCCACGGGGTTGTAAGCAGAAGGTGCCTTTGGCAAACCAGCCAACATCGCCGCCTCTGCAATGGTGATTTCTCTGAGCTCTTTTCCAAAGTAGATTTGTGAGGCACTCGCAAATCCATAGGCACGTTGGCCCAAATAAATCTGGTTCATATAGATTTCTAAGATCTTATCTTTGGTTAACTGCGCCTCAATTTCCCAGGCAAGCAATACCTCGTAGAGCTTTCGACTAAATGTTTTTTCATTACTTAAGAAAAAATTACGGGCCACCTGCATTGTGATCGTTGATGCACCTTGCGATAAGCTACCGCGAAGGTTTGCTAGGCTGGCTCGTAATACGCCCCAGTAATCAACACCACCATGACTATAAAAACGGTCGTCCTCGATCGCAATAACTGCGTACTTTAAATGAACCGGTATCTCATTCAAGGGCACAACGTTACGCCGCTCTTCACCAAACTCTCCGATTAAAACCTTGTCGGCTGTATATATTCTGAGAGGTTCTTTTGGGTTGTAATCAAGCAATGCCGAGATAGCTGGCAAATTGGGCTTAGCAATAATAAAGGCGTAAGCAACTAGCATTGTAAAAAGTAAACCACTGAGCGCAATCAATATCAATACAGCCTTTATCAAGGGTCGCGAACTTGGTTTTTTAATAAATTGCATACCAGGCCCCTGCTGTACGGGTGGTTTTTTACTCGATTGATTAGCCATATTGAAATTATATGACCCTACAGTAAATTTCCGTCTATCTGACACATAAATAATCTTGGCCCAATTGGCAATCCTCAATTAAAGCGCAACAATTGTTGATGGCCTATCGAAACATTACCCGCGACGATTTCAATCACGTTTTGCAAAGTCTTGGTAACGATCCCGCCATCTTGACAGATGAAATTAGCCCCAATCATCTCTGTACTGCCAATACCACCCCGTGGTATATCAACCTATATAGGAACTGGATGGAATCAACTTCACCAAAGCAGAGGTTTAATCAGGCATCCTCCTCGCCTCTATTGCTCATATTCATTACTTTATTAGGACTAGCCGGCGGTCTTGCCTATATCGCCCACCAATTACAAGGGCTTGAAGCGGGCGAAACACGGATTAAGAACTATTCCTCTATTCAAAACAAATTAGAGCAAATCCAAGCAGAACTCCATGAGCTTGACGAGCGCATGGATGAACAACACGAATCTTTTTTACTACAGCTTGAAGCCTTGCATTCTAAATACAAAGGATCGGTCAAGTTAGCATCAAATGTGGCACCACCCCAATTTGACACACATGAAATTGAACTAAAGAAATGGCGTCATCTTGGTATGGGGCAAAACAAACATGGTTCGTATGCACTACTGCATGATGGGCAACAGACCATTATGCTTAATAAAAACCAAGCTGTTAAGGGGGCTTGGCGCCTTGCTGACTTTAATTCTTCTGAAGCTGTCTTGCTGGGTCCAAATGAAAAACGAATTGTGTTACTCATTCAATGAAGCGCTCTCGGTTAACCCATGTCCTTGGTCTTCTAGTACTTTTAAGCAATCCCCTCTGCTTAGCTAGTCATTCCAACCAACATACAGCTCTACTCCGGGAGCATCTCCAAACTCCAATTAGTATTTCAGTTAAAGAAATGCCCCTCATTGATTTATTGCACACCATGGCGCGCCTTGGTCATACCCATTTCGTTTTAAGTCCCAACATTCAAGGTAGTATTAGCTTACAGCTTGAGAGTGTTCCTTGGCAAACTGCCCTGTCTACGGTGCTAGCAAGCCGTGGCTTGCGCTTTGTGCGTAATGACGGTCTTTACTGGATTGGCAGTCATAGTGAAATTAGCAATTTTCAGAAACAACGGCGTGATGAGTCTGCTTTACCGTTCGGGGGAGAGCATCATAGTACGCCACGCCAAATTTTGATTGAGGCTCGCATTGTTGAGGCAGATCATCGGTTTGCCAGAAACCTGGGGGTCAAATTAGGAATGCGCCCACGCTTAAGCTCTTTAGAAGAATCTCACTTGCAGATGAGCGTTCCCCTCAATGCAGGGGGACTGGGTGGTTTTGAACCTGCTAGTGCTGCTGCCACTTTATTAAGCAAGCACGCAAGCCGCTTACTCGATATTGAACTTACTGCCCTAGAGAGCGATGGCCAGGGGAAGATTTTGTCAAACCCACGCATCATGACCGCTGATATGGTTAAAGCAACGATTGAACAAGGGACGGAGCTGCCTTACCAAACCTCTTCTTCAAGTGGCGGGAACAAGATTCAGTTTCGTAAAGCTAATTTACGGTTAGAGGTTATTCCAAAAATTCATCATGATGGCAAAGTCTCATTATTGGTCGCAATTAATAAAGATAGTGTGGGGATGAAAACTGAACAGGGTTACGCGATTGATACCAAAAATCTGAGCTCAGAGGTGACCGTTGAAAATGGTGGCACCGTTATTCTTGGTGGAATCTATCAAACCACTGAACGTGAGGATTTGGTCAAGGTTCCCTTTTTAGGGGATATTCCATTAATTGGTCATCTGTTCAAACACCAATCCAAGCTTCGCGATAAAACAGAATTATTGGTCTTTCTCACCCCCACCATTTTGGACAAACCCGAATAGAATTGATGGGGTGAACCCTAAACATTCAAATATTTTCCTAATCGGCCTAATGGGTGCCGGTAAATCCACTGTTGGTCGGATGCTGGGCCGTAAGCTTAATCGTCGCTTTATTGATTCTGACCATGCCCTAGAGGAACGCTGCGGAGTAAAGATTCCGACTATCTTTGAAATGGAAGGGGAGTCAGGTTTTCGTAAGCGCGAGTCTCAAATCATTGAGGAGCTCACTCAAGAAAAAGATGTGATTCTGGCAACCGGTGGCGGCAGTGTATTGCTTCCCGAAAACCGTCAGGCCTTAAAGGGACGTGGCACTGTAATCTACTTGCATGCCGATCCCATTGAGCTTTGGCATCGAACCAAAGGAGGGGAAGGTCGCCCTTTGCTGCAAAATGGAGATCCAAAGACTATCTTAGGAAATCTTTATGCACTTCGCGACCCCCTCTATCGAGAAATTGCTGATCATATTATTGAAACTGGTAAACCGAGCGTTACCCAATTAGTTAATACTCTCTTAATACAACTTGAGCTCGCCCCATGAAAACATTAGAAGTCTCCTTAGGGGATCGTAGTTATCCCATTTATATTGGCTCTGGTCTTATTAGCAAGTCCGAGCTCTTTCAGCCCTTCATTGCAGGTCAATTCGTTTATATCGTGAGTAATACGACTGTTGCACCGCTTTATAGTAAAAAGCTTATTGAAACGATTTCAGGGGATGCTAAATCGGTTCATGAGATCATCCTACCTGATGGCGAGTCTTATAAGGACTGGGCCACCATCCAAAAAATCTTTGATGCTCTGCTTGCCAATGGGGCAGATCGTAAAACTGTCATTATTGCCCTCGGTGGTGGAGTGGTTGGTGATATGGCTGGTTTTGCAGCGGCTAGCTTTATGCGGGGTATCCGCTTTATTCAAGTACCAACGACTCTCTTGGCCCAAGTAGATTCCTCTGTCGGTGGCAAAACCGGTATTAACCACCCCCTAGGTAAAAATATGATTGGGGCCTTTCATCAACCGGTTGCCGTGATTGCTGACCTTGATACGCTCAAAACTCTACCGCCTCGAGAGTTATCAGCAGGTCTTGCCGAAGTTGTTAAACATGGGGCCATTGCCGATGCTACTTTTTTTGATTGGATTGAGTCTCATACCAAAGAGTTATTAAATTGTGATCTCACGGCAATGGGCCATGCTGTAGAGCGCTCGTGCGAAATTAAATCTGCCGTTGTAGCGGCCGATGAAAAAGAATCGGGTATTCGAGCCATTCTTAATTATGGACACACATTTGGACACGCTATTGAGTCTGGCTTAGGCTACGGCGAGTGGTTGCATGGTGAAGCGGTCGCTTGCGGCATGGTAATGGCAGCAGATCTATCGGCTCGTTTAGGTCATATTTCTGCGAGCGATGTAAATCGTATTAAGCGGTTGGTCGATGCCCTTGCTTTACCGACTTGTGCGCCCAAGCTTGGTAGTCAGCGTTTTTTTGAACTGATGCAAATCGATAAAAAAACAGAGGGCGGCACAATTCGGTATATCACCCTAGAAAAAATTGGGCAGGCTAAAATTGAAAAGGCTGATCAAATACTGGTTCATCAAACTCTTAATGCGTATCAAGCAAGCTGACCTTAATATCCTTCCCCGCCTGAGAACTAACAAAAGTAGACAAATCAGCGAGTAACTCTTTACCGGTTTTGGTATCTAACCAAAGTGGCTTTAATACGCTTCCAGCCCATCGATAATGAAAACCACCCGCCTTTGCTGCAACCCAAATCTCATGAAGAGGTGCTTGCGTATTTACGACGATGACACTGCGATCACGAAATACAATATTGATCACATTACCGCCCTGCCTTGCAATATCTAAGTCCAGATCCATAGCTTCATCGGCTTTCTCAAGTGCGAGCTCAATCGACTGTAAAAGTTGACCAGCAATCTGATGAAACTGCTTATCGTCAATTTTTTCAGTCGGGAGTAAGTTAGTGTTCTGCATGCTATATTCAAATACCTTTTACAAAGCTAATGATGATGTCGATTGTAGTAAGAATTCCGGTACTGGCGCTTTTTATATCCCTCTGTGCCTGTGGGGTAACAGGGCCTTTATTTATTCCAAACCCCCCTCCTGCCCCCTCTGCCCCTAGTCAAGCGGAGCCGAAGGGCACCCTATATCCACCCAGCAGTCCGCCCGCAAAACCAGTTAACGGTAGCAGTAAAGCAAACTGAAAAATGGAAAAGCCACTTCCGTCTCTTGTCGGTTTCTCTGAAAAAAATCACCAATGGTTTGCTGAGGGCATAAGCCTAGCAAAACTTGCACACGATTTTTCCACCCCACTCTATGTTTACAGCAAAGAGGCCATTTGTAGCGCCTACCGTGCCTACGACGCAGCCTGCATTCGGCCCAATGGCACGCGACGAGCTCGGATTCATTACGCCATGAAGGCTAATAGCAATTTGGCTGTTTTGGATGAGCTCAAACAACTGGGGGCTGGCTTTGACCTGGTCAGTGGCGGTGAGTTAGCACGTGCACTTCAGATTGGTGCCGATCCGAAAAGTCTGGTTTTTGCAGGTGTTGGTAAATCATCTGCTGAGATCGAGAATGCACTGCGGGCGGGTGTTAAATGTATCAATGTCGAGTCCATATCCGAGTTACAACGTGTTAATGCAATTGCCAAAACTCTGGGATTACGAGCGCCTATTTCATTACGTGTCAATCCTGATGTCGATGCCAATACACATCCCTATATTTCAACCGGTCTTAAAGACAATAAATTTGGGATTGCTTTCGACGATGTTCTCAAGACCTATCATGAGGCTGCCCGATTGCCTCACATTGATGTGATGGGTATTGACTGTCATATTGGCTCACAAATTACGAGTACCTCTCCCTATCTGGATGCACTGGATAAAGTACTTAATCTCATCACACAACTGCAGCACGAGGGGATCACGATTCATCACCTAGATTTAGGGGGTGGATTGGGAATAGATTATGGCGGAGAGTCGCCTCCAAATATCACCGAATTTACTAATACACTGCTGAATCGAATCGAAGAACAGGGCTTTAATCACCTTGAAGTTTTGCTGGAGCCTGGCCGCTCCTTGGTGGGTAATGCGGGAGTTTTGTTGACCCAGGTGGAATACTTAAAAACAGGGATTGATAAAAACTTTTGTATTGTGAATGCGGCTATGAATGACCTGATGCGACCAGCCCTTTAT
>Ga0208682_1000320_pt1 | contig 14584 bp, 17 predicted proteins | sample Colrivmeta156802_FD_187687 | JGI IMG/M metagenome (GOLD analysis project Ga0208682, IMG submission 187687) | Estuarine microbial communities from the Columbia River estuary - metaG 1568-02 (SPAdes) (version 2) | ecosystem: Environmental > Aquatic > Marine > Intertidal zone > Estuary | place...
GTACCGAAGCCGTTACCGACACAAACGGTCGGTTATTTGTGACTGTTTTCTTAGAGAAACTTGACGTCGTCTGGGTTTGTGCCCACAGGCACCACGGCTGTTTTTGCTGCTCGCGCAACCTCAACGAAGGTCTGACCGGGAGTGAGTTTGATCACTGCCCCGCTCGAATCTTTGAGCAAGAACGGAGTCAAGCGATCGGTTCGCTCCCATGTGCCCTCGATCAAAGTGCCGTTAGTGAATACATACACTTTTCCGCCGCCAAGTGTCTTGGACGTTGGGCTGTACTGGTTGGAGTACTCAACTTCAAGAACGATCACATTGGGTACTGCAAGTTGAACGTCAGCAGTGTCCACGACGGGCGTATTGTCCTGCAACCGCAAAAATTCTCCGGTGGTTGCATCCCAGTCCCATTGCACTTTCACGCCGTCCATCGAAACTTTTACTCCAGCAGTTGGCTTTGCAGTTGTTGGTGAAGCATCGCTAGCGGTGCGATATGAAAACTGTGCTGGAGGTGCAGACGAACCTTCAGGGCTCAATGTCCACAACTTTGTAGTCTCTGCAATCAAGTTGTGTGGTGCAGAGCGGTCGCTATCGCGAGCAAAGCCACCGTCCTTGTTTGCAACTGAGTAACTCAAGTCAACGAGATCAGATTTTTTGATCGCTGCAGATACCTGTTCGTTGCCACCACTCCACACAAACAACGGCTTGATGAGTGAACTCAACAAGTTGATGTCTTGAAAGCGACCGCTGCGAATTGGGCCAACAGGGTCTGCACCTTCGCTTTGGAAAACTGCTGCAAGTCGTGTGAGTTTCTCGACGTTCTCTTCAAAAATAATGTCCGCTTGATTGATGCCCAACTGCGGACGAGCAGATGGATGGTTATCGATTTTGACAACCATCGCAGGGCGATTCAGCGTAGATGGATCAGTATTTGGCAAACCCGTCAACGGGTTGACGATCTCTGGAATCGTTGTCTCTGTAACAACAGTGGTTTCTGCCACTGAGCTTTCCGTCGAACTAGATGATCCTCCGCATGCAGCCAGCGCCAACATCGATGTTGCAACGATTGAACCGAAAATTAGTGCACGATTTTTCATGGTTAGATCTCTCTGAGCAGCGCAATTCTTTCTGCCAATGGGGGATGCGTATTGAAAAGTTTATGCCACATACCCAATCGACCTGCGTCATTCACACCAGACATCGGCTGTTCAATCCACATATGCGCCGTAGCCATGCTGGCCGAATGAGTGACGGTGCTATCGGCCTGAAGTTTTTCGAGTGCCGAGATCAGGCCAGGCGGATATCTGGTCATCTTGCATGCCGAGACATCGGCCAACGTTTCGCGCCTTCGACTAACAGCAGCCTGCATGATTTTGGCCAAGATCGGTGCGAGTATCAACAACGCAATACCCACAAAAGCAAGTGGATTGGTGCTGTCGCGACGGTCATTGCCACGGCTCACTCGCCCACCGTTCCACCACATCATGCGAATAGTGATGTCGGTGATGAGAGCAATCGTGCCAACCAGAGTGACCGCCAACGTGCTGACCAAAATGTCGTAATTCTTGATATGCGAAAGTTCGTGGGCAACAACGCCTTCCAACTCGACGCGATTCATTTTTTCGAGCAGACCCGTCGTCACTGCAATTGCAGCGTGCTTGGGGTTTCGACCAGTTGCAAACGCGTTAGGCGCATCATCACGAATCACAAATACGCGCGGCTTTGGTAATCCGCTCGCGATGCACAAACCTTCAACCAGGTTGTGCAGACGACGAAACTCGATGGGATCGGCTGGCACGGCACGACTCACTGCCAACGCAACAGAATCTGACTTCCAGTATGAGCCAAACGCAAATACTGCCGAGAAGACCAACGCGATGATCGTCCCTGTGGCACCGTTGCCGATGAGCACACCAACAGCCATGCCAACCAAGACGGTGATGACGACAAATCCGGTGAGTAAGAAAAATGTGCGTCGCTTATTCGACGCAATGAGGTCATTCATGAAACTTTAAACTTCCGATCTAACTAAAACTTAACTTCGGGTGTGGTGCGCGCAGCATCTTCGGCCTCAAAATATTCACGCTGAGTGAACTTGAACGAACTAGCAACGAGCGATCCAGGAAACTTTTGAATTGCCGTGTTGTACGACAGCACAGCATCGCCATAAAACTGTCGTGCATACGCAATGCGACTCTCGGTATTGGACAATTCTTCTTGCAGCGAAACAAAACCTTGATTGGCCTTGAGGTCTGGGTAGGCCTCTGACAGCGCAAACAACTGTCGCAGTGCCCCGGTGACTGCCGAGTCGGCCGCTGCTTGCGCAATTGGTGAAGACGTGGCACCGATCGCCGAATTTCGCGCTTGGATCACAGCGTCAAATGTCGCCTTCTCATGGGCGGCATAGCCCTTGACGGTTTCGACCAAGTTTGGAATGAGATCAAGTCGGCGCTTGAGTTGCACATCAATTTGCGACCATGCGTTGTCCACCTCGTTGCGGCGACCAACAAGCGAGTTGTACATCGCAACGATCGAGACTGCAATTAACGCAATGACAACAAGAATCACGAGAGTGCTCATGGCCCCCAGTCTACGCCACTGCTAGCAGGGCACGAGATCGCCCAATTTTTAAGATCCTTGAGCAAGAACCCTATTTGTGAGAACTCGGAGAACGACGGAGTACGCGGTGTTCAAACATTGAAAGAAGTCTGTTTGGTTGAACTGTAATTTCGCTATTTTTTTCAGCAGCCAAGAGTCTCTCGTAAATTGCTACATATTCGGTAGCAAGTCGTTGCATCGAGAAATCTTCTGCGCGCTTGAGTCCGCCAGCAACCAAGCGCTTTGACAAAGTTGGGTCATTGACGATCCGAATAATGGATGTTGCTAGTTGCTCCTCATCGCCCGGTGCTACGAGCAATGCATCCAATTCGTGCGTTGCAACATTTCGGTACCCATCAATATCGGTTGTCACAAGTGGAACTGCCGCAGCCATTGCCTCAAGCAAAACAATGCCAAATGATTCACCTCGCAATGATGGCGCGCAAAAAACAGTGCAGCGCGAGAGTCGGTCCAGCTTGTCTGTTTCGGTAATCCGGCCAAGCCACGAAATGCGATGATCGTTTTCATACAACTTGTGCATCTCGTTTATGCCAGGACCATCTGCCGCTATCCACAATGCAAAGTCGTGCGGCAAGTACTTCATCGCACCAAGCAATACTTCAAGTCCTTTACGTGGTTCGAAACGTCCACAGAAAAAAATTGTTGGTTGAGTCTCACGTTGCGCGCCAACTTTCAAATAGCGCGAAGTTTCAATGCCATTGAATAGCACCTGATAGTCGCCGTCGAGATACCTCGATGCAAGTTCCTTCGCGGCTTCTGACACCGCAACGCGCGCACTCAGGTGATTGGCCGCCCAACGCGCAGTTTTGTTGAGAACTCGATATGACGATGAATCGCCAGCAGCATGAAATGTTCCCACTGTCGGTGCGAGCCGCAACAACAAACTCGTGACCGTAGGACCAGGCACGATGGGTTCGTGCAAGTGAATGATGTCGAAGGCCTCATCATTTAGAGCACGAATCGTGCGCAGTGCTGCTGATGGGTCTGGCGCAAGCGGTGCAACAGAGCCGTTGGCAGAAGTTGGCAGGCTCTGACCTAATGGTGTCACAAATGGCTCAGGGGGCGGACCATCACATGGCGCAAGCACTCGCACTTCGTGGCCGATACGGCGAAGTTCGCGTGCCAAACCCATGACTTGGGCTTGCACTCCGCCCGGAACCGACACGCTGTAGGGACTCACCATTGCAACCCGCAACATGTTCACGCCGTATACGGTAGACCGTCTAGAAGCTTTTCAAACGGAAAATACAAAGTCAGTACGAAAGCAGCGAGACCATGACGCAATTCCCAACAAACCCGTATTCCAAACCAGCAATTTCGATCGTCGCATCGCCCACCAAGCGCAATGCAATTTTGGAGTTGGCACAAAAGGCTGAGCAACTTGGCTTTGAAGGTCTTGCCTGCCCAAGCCTCGGCGGCACCATGGCGCTGTGCGCTTCACTCGCCCACGCCACAAGCACTATTCATTACTGGACATCGATACAACCGATGTATTACAGCCATCCGGTCGAGACAGCAAATACCGCAGCCCACATTCACGAAATATCTCGCGGACGATTTGGACTCGGCATTGGAGTCAGTCACGGACCAGTAGTGCAACGTCTCGGCGTGGAAACCGGCAAGCCTCTCAGTGATATTTCCAATTACGTTGCAGCAATGCGCGCAAATGAAAAATTTTCTGGAGAACTCCCACCAATTTATCTCGCGACACTGCGGGACAAAATGCTCGCACTCTCTCATCAAATCTCTGAAGGCGCCATTTGGGCAAATGCATCGTTGCGCGACATTGGTCGTCAGGTTGCGTTACTCCCCGCCGACAAACAGTCAACATTCTTTATGTCCAACATGGTTCCAACCATCATCAGCGACGACATTGACACAGCATTGGCATTGCACCGAAAAACACTGACGGGCTACGTCTCGCTCCCCAACTATCGCAACTATTGGCGTAACGCTGGTTACGTCGACGAGATGGACGCGATCGAGCATGTGCTCGCAACGACCCCAAAAGAATCAATGGCGCAAACATTGCAAGCCACAATGAGCGATGCGTGGTTGCGCGATTGCACTATTTCGGGAACTGCACCACAAGTTCGGGAGCAATTTGCCGCATGGGCCAACGCAGGTGTATTGCCCATTGCTGTGATGTCGTCTACCTCTGGGGGTCAGGCAAAAGCAATCAGCGAACTTTTTGCTGCATTTGCATAGTACGGATTTTGCAAGTTACGCAATTTGCGCGAGTAAGTCTTCAACAAGTCGTTGAATTTCGTCGCGGATCGGACGCACGGCTTCTACGCCCTGACCAGCGGGATCTTTGAGTGACCAATCCACATACTTCTTGCCGGGCAAAAACGGACATGCGTCTCCGCAACCCATTGTCACAACGACATCGACAGCCTCCAACATCTCCATCGTCCACAGTTGTGGCTGAGCAGATGCAATGTCGATTCCGACTTCCTGCATTACTGCAACCGCAGAGGGATTAATTGCACTCGCGGGCTCCGACCCGGCTGAATAAACAGCGACACGACCAGCACCTAGGTGACGCATAAACCCTGCCGCCATTTGCGACCGACCAGAGTTGTGGATGCACAAAAACAAGACACCCTTCATAAACGCGGTTTACCAAAAACAAACTTGATGATCACCACCGCCAACATGGCGCCAAACAACTGCATCATCACAAACATCGGCACCGACTCTGGAGCAATTCCGGCAAACGTGTTGCTCAGACTTCGAGCAACGCTTACTGCTGGGTTTGCCAACGAAGTTGACGAAGTAAAAAAATATGCTCCAGTGATCCACGCCGCAACAGTGAACGGCACCAAATGTGCGCGCTGTGCGCGAATAGTCCCATAGATCACGAGCAGCAGACCAACTGTTGCAACAACCTCTGAGAACAGAATTCCGGAACCAGAGCGAACCTTTTGAGAGACATTGATTGCATCCAGATCAAACATCAGGTTTGCCGTGATAGCACCCAAACATCCACCAAATGTCTGTGCAAACGCATACCAAAGAGTGTCCTTTAAGGTTGCCTCACCAGTAAATACTCCGACAATTCCAACAACTGGGTTAAACGAAGCACCCGAGACAGGTGCAAAAATCAAAATCAGTGCGACCAATGCCCCACCGGTAGCGACAGCGTTGCACAGCAGTTGCAGAGCCACGATGTCGGTGAGCCTTTCGGCCATGATTCCCGAACCAATGACCGCAACAATCAGCAGACCTGTTCCAATTGCTTCAGCCGCTAACCGGCGCGACATTGAAATTTTTGAATCAGTTGTCACTAACAGCACTTCTGATCGGTAGTTGCATAATAGGTAGGAGCGTCTGCCAGCACGGTGTAGTACTCCCAGGGAGCCCCATCAGGACTTTGCATCCACACTTTGTCTTGCACCGCATAACAACAGGTTGTGTCTTTTTCAACAGAATCAACAAGGCCTAGTTGTTCAAATCTTTCAATCGAACTTTCAACTTGAGCAGCCGTCTCAAGTTCGACTCCTAGATGATTGAGGTGCTGGTACTCGGCCATGACATCTCGGGGTGTTTCGATCAACACCAATTTGAGCGGCGGGTCAACGATGGCAAAGTTGGCGTAGCCCTCGCGAACCTTGGCAGGAGTCGTATTGAACATTTTTGAATAAAAATCAATTGCTTCAGCCAAGTTTGAAACATTAAGTGCCAGTTGAACTCGCGACATAAAACTCCCTTTATTCAGCGTTCATGTTATATTGATAGATATCAATATAACACAGACCACCGAAAACTGCTGTTCACCCGTCACCGAGGCATTTCTCAAGACGCGCGATGCTGTCGATTTATCCAAGGGCTTCGCTGCGCTTGCAGACCCTGTGCGACTGAAACTTTTTAGCCTCATTGCCGCATCTGATGACGCTGAAACCTGCGCTTGTTCGTTGGTCAAACCAACCGGTCGGTCGCAACCCACCGTGAGTCATCATCTAAAGGTTTTGCGAGAAGCAGGCCTGATCACTGGAACCAAGCGCGGCACGTGGATTTGGTATCGAGTTAATCGCGATCGTTTGCAAGTATTACAAGACGTGCTTGGCTAAGCGACTGTCGCTTCTTCATAACCAGGATCACTCGGCCAATTTGGCTGAAACAAATGCCACTGCTCTGGTGCTTGGCGAATGAGATTTTCAAGCTCGGTTGTCAACACTTGAGTAATGCGTGCGACATCTTCACGCAAAGAACCCTGTCGCTCAACCACTAGTGCAGGTCTTATAACTGACTTGTGTCCGTTTGCGCCCGGAGTAAAAAACGTGGCCATCGGTAAGAGTTGCGCACCCGTTCGGAGTGCAAAAAAAGCTGGCCCCGCAGGCACCGTTGTGGTTTCACCAAAAAATTGCACATGCACCCCAGTGCGCTTGCCATCTTTTGGAATGTCGCGATCGCACAGCAGCGATACGACATGATTTTCTCGCAATGCATTGCCTACAGCGATTCCTGCATCATCGGTGAGAGCAATGACATTGACCCCATATCTCGAGCGCATCTCGACAAACCATTCAAACAGCTCGGTATTTTCAAGACGCTCCACGACCGCGGTGAGTTGATAACCCTGATCGATTAGCCACCGACCAGACCATTCCCATCCGCCCATGTGAGGCAACGCAAGAATTGTGCCCTTACCTTTGGTCGCCGAATCTTCAATGTGTTGAAACCCTTCGACGTGATGTCCCTGTGCGATCTGCTGTTTTGAAAGTGATGTAAGACGAAATGTCTCCAGGTAGTAACGCGTGTAACTTGCAAACGCCTGCTGAGTTGCTACATGCAATCGCTTGCCATTCAGGCTTGGATCGACTCGTTGTAAATGCCGCATGACCATTGCCCTGTTTTGCTTCATTGCCCTTGACAGAGAACTCCCTATGCCAGCAGATGCTCCAGTGAGTACTGATGCGGGAGCGACACGAGCGAGCATTGAGGCAACCTTGTAGCCAGCAACAGCAATGTGATCTGCCGTGTTATTGCTCCAACTCGCCATGAAAAATTATTGCAATCGGCGGCGGCGCGCAAAACGTTCGCGATAGTCATCACGACGCACACGACGAGAAGCACGGCGCGATCGACGCACTTCTTGTTTTTGTGCAGTAACTGGAGCGACTGCAGCCTGTTTCCAAACCTTTGCAAAACGTTGCACCGCGGTCATCGTGGTGAGTACGAGCATCGCCCACATCACCCACCACAGCAACGAACCAAACAGCAATCCGAAGCACAAAACAATGATGCGCTCTGCTCGTTCCATCAAACCACCCTTGGCATGAAGACCAAGCGATTCGGCTTTGGCACGCTGATACGAAATCAGCGACGAAACTGCCATCACCGCAAACGGCAAGACAGCGGCTGTGGCCCCACGAGTATCGGCCAGATACCACGCCACACCACCGAGCAAGAACGAGTCACTCACTCTGTCGATGACTGAGTCGAAAAATGCTCCACGTTGACTTGCCGAATTGGATGCCTTAGCGAGCGCACCATCAAACATGTCGGGAAGCGCTGACAAAATAACGAGAGCAAGACCGAGAGGCAATGATCCAAGACCGATGGCAATCGATGCGCCAATTGCAATGAGCAGACCCAAGATGGTGATGTGATCAGGTGACAAACCTGTGCGCAGCAACAACTTGCCGACAGGGCGCACAACGCGTTCGATCTCTACGCGAAACCGACCATCAAACATATGCGAGAGCCTACTTGTCGGGGTTGGCTTCAACTAAACATTCGACAATTGAAGCATCAATTGCGTCTACCAAGACCAATCCCCGCTGTGCTGGGGGTTCTTCTGCGCTATAACAAAACACGCGCCAAGTGGGACGACTACGAAATCCGCGCCATACCTGTTGCGCCGAAGAATGCCCTACCGCAAAGCCAACCGCACGACTCGCAAACACGAGTGCTGTCTTTTCATCAACCGTCATCTTCCATGACGAACTCAACACGAATAAACCGAACACGCTGAGCGCAATTGCAACGATGAGCATCCCATCATTCACAAGACCACTATTTCCGAGTGACGAATTTGTGGATTGCGCTGCAAGCCACAATCCAAAACATGCGACTGCCACACCAAGGTAAATAAATCCAGGAATCCGGCGCCGATGGTTGTCAGGAAATTGGTACGGCCCGACGAATGCAGAAATGTCTAGATCGTCCGGCAGTGCATCACGTATCTCGTTGCTTGACATTGGTTACTTCCCTGCTTCCTTGTTTTGCGCTTTGAGCGACTTCCACGCAGATCTCACACGCTCAGCCGTGACATCTAAAGCTTCTGGCAAAATCTTGGTGTTCGCAATTGCCACCATGAAATTAGTGTCGCCACCCCATCGAGGCACAATGTGCACGTGCAGGTGTTGAGCAATACTTCCACCAGCCGAAGCACCCATGTTGATGCCCACGTTGATGCCTTGCGGATTGTATTCAGATTTCAACACTTGCACACCAAACGTGACAGTCGACCAAATTTCGTTGTGCTCTTCAGCCGTGAGGTTTTCGAGTTCGGCTACTTCGCGGTATGGCAAAACCAACAAGTGACCCGGAGAATATGGAAACGCATTGAGAATCACAAACGAATGAACGCCGCGATGAACGATATGCGAGTCTTCGTCGCTCATATCTGATTCAAGAATTTCGGTAAACACTGACTTACCCGAATCATTCTTCTTTGTGTCACCCTGAACATATTGGGCACGCCATCCGTTCCAGAGTCGCTCAAGACGCATATCGACTACAACGCCAGTTCAGTTGCATCAGTAGTGAGATCGACAGTTTCATCTTGCAACTGCTTCACAAAGTCTGCGAATTTGACATCGCGTATCACTTCGCCACCGCGGGGATTCACTCCAACTGTTTCGTTTGCCACATCGTCGTCGCCCACCACTAGCACGTATGGAATGCGCTCCAACTTGGCAGAGCGAATTCGCTTACCCAACTGCTCATCGGCAACGCTTGTGTCAACGCGGAATCCGGCTCGCAGAAGTTGCGCAACTAGTTTTGTTGCGTACGACTCGTGGCCACTCGTGACTGGAAGTACTCGCACCTGTACTGGTGCAAGCCAGGTTGGAAATGCGCCACCGTAATGCTCAAGGAGCACTCCAAAGAATCGTTCGACCGAGCCGAACAACGCTCTGTGCAACATGATCGGCTGATGTCGTCCGTTGTCTGAGCCGATGTACTCCAACTTGAATCGCTCAGGAAGATTGAAATCGCATTGAATTGTGCTCAACTGCCATTTGCGGCCAATTGCATCGCGCACATCGATATCAATTTTGGGTCCATAAAACGCAGCATCACCTTCTTTGACCGAATAGTCAACCCCATGCCGATGAAGGGCTTCGCGCAATGCCGTAGTTGCCTTCTCCCAGATCTCGTCGCTACCCACCGATTTTTCTGGGTCACGTGTAGAGAGTTTGAATTCAAAATCTTCAAAACCAAACTTGCGCAACACCGAGATAACGAAATCCAACAGCGAAGTAATCTCGTCGGCCATTTGGTCTTCTGTACAAAAAATATGGCTGTCATCTTGTGTGAATCCACGAATTCGCAACAAGCCATGCAGTGTTCCAGCGCGTTCGTATCGATACACAGTGCCAAGCTCGAATAAACGCAATGGCAACTCACGGTAACTGCGCTGTCTGTCGCGATAAATCAAGCAATGCATTGGGCAGTTCATCGGTTTTGGGTAATACGTGCCGTTGTCCATCTCCATCGGTGGATACATGCCGTCTTTGTAGAAGTGCAAGTGACCAGAAGTTTCAAACAAATCTGCATTGGCAAGATGCGGCGTAAAGACAAACTGGTATCCGCCATTTTGATGACGGTGACGGCTGTAGTCCTCCATCAACTTGCGCACGATGCCACCCTTTGGATGCCACACGGCAAGTCCGCCACCGAGTTCGGATGGAAACGACAGCAAATCCATTTCAACAGCAAGTCGACGATGATCGCGCTTTTCGGCTTCTGCCAAGCGAGTGATGTGTTCTTCAAGCGCAGCCTTTGACTCCCATGCTGTGCCGTAGATGCGCTGCAACATCGGACCCTTTTCATTGCCCCGCCAATATGCGCCAGCAACTTTCATCAAAGCAAAGTGTCCAAGTTTGCCGGTTGTTGACACGTGAGGACCCCGACACAAGTCGACGAACGAATCGGTGTTGCGATAGACGCTCACAACGTCGCCACCCTGCACTTCGGAAGCGTCGGTGCCATCGGCAGAACCGCTAGTAACGCGTGTAATTATTTCGCATTTGTATGGCTGATCGGCAAACAATTCAAGAGCAGCCTTAGCCGACATCTCATCGCGAGTAAATGATTGGTCTGCTTTGATGATTTCGCGCATCTTCTCCGTAATCGCAGCAAGATCGGTATCACTGAAAGTTTTGCCACCAGGCAGTTCGAAGTCATAGTAGAAGCCATCTTCGATTGCAGGACCAATCGTAAATTTGGCGCCAACAAATAACTGAACGACTGCTTGTGCCATCACATGCGCCGTTGAGTGCCGCAAGACATGTCGTCCTGCTTCGCTCTCTGCGGTAATAATCGAAACCTTTGCCCCAGCAGCCAATGCAACGGTGAGGTCTGTTTCTACGCCATCGACGATCGCGGCAACAGCGGCTTTGGCCAATCTGGATCCAATCCCCTGGGCTAAATCGAGCGAAGTCGAACCCGCAGGAAGGGTCTTGAGAGTTCCGTCAGGAAGGCTGACTTCAAAGGTTTCTACTGCACTCATCGTGTCTTTCAGTCTAGGTTCGAAAGGCGGACGAGAACGTCTCAATTAGCTCTTGATCTCAATTCCCAAAAGACGGGCAGCGTCTGTCACGTCCACTCCGGTTGCTACAGCCTTGTCGATGTGTGCAATTGCACGCGGTGTATCGAGATCGTCGTCAAGTGCTTCGCGCACTAAACCGAGCAACTCACCACCATCGGGTTTCGTTCCGGTACCCCAAAGTGCAAGTCTGTCGACATTGCTAGCAAACATGTCCTCGTCCCATTCCCACTCAAATCGGTAATGGTGCTCAATCAATCCGAGTCGGATTACCCGTGGATCAAAACGCGTTCGCAACTTGTCAACAAATACCAAGTTTCCACGGCTCTTCGACATCTTGTGACCATCCATCGACACCATCGCAACATGCATCCAGTGCTTCACGAACTGTTCGCCCGTCGCCGCTTCCGACTGGGCGCGTTCGCATTCGTGATGAGGAAAAATTAGATCGCTGCCACCACCATGCAGGTCGATCGTTGTACCCAATTCGCGCAATGCGAGCGCGGAGCATTCAATATGCCAACCAGGTCTGCCCGCTCCCCACATGGTTTCCCACGATGGTTCGTCCACTGCAGATGGATGCCACAAAACAAAGTCAAGTGGATGACGCTTATGCGGATCTTCCACATTGCCTCCGCGTTCGCGAGCGAGTTCAATCATCGTTTCTTGCGAATAATGCGAAATCTCCCCAAAGGTTTTGGACTGAGTCACATCGAAGTACACGGAGCCACCCGACTGATACGCAAAGCCCTTGTCGATCACCATGCCGATGAATCCACGAATGTCGGAGATGGCTGATGACGCACGCGGCGTGGAATACATCGGCAATACTCCGAGCGCTTCCATGTCAGCAGTGAAGCGGGCCTCTTCCCCTGCTGCTAAGTCCAGATAGTGCACACCCAATTCGCGTGCCTTAGCGAATAGCGGGTCGTCAACATCAGTGACGTTGCGTACACACTTCACTTCATGACCAATGTCGATTAATCGTCGAATCAAGATGTCGTAACTGATGAATGTAAACGCATGGCCCAGATGTGTTGCGTCGTACGGAGTGATGCCGCACGTGTACATCAATACTTTTGGTCCTGGTTCAAACGGAACCACCGACTGTTTGGCGGTGTCGTAGAGACGCATTATAAAATCTTCAAATTCCGTCCACTTACAGGATCAACATCTGGAATTCCGGTCATGCGTGGAGCAACACGCGTCTTGTAACGCACATTCATCTGCAGCAATACTGCAGTGAAAGCCTCGAGCGCAAGCGCGTTCGACAACCTTCCCGTGTTGAGTGGTCGACAGCCAGGGATCTTTTCAACAATGTCGCACACCGTTTCGATTGCTTCAGGATGATCCGAGCAAATCAACACATCGCTGTCGACGTGATGATTGAGATTGCCAAGCTCTTTTGCAGGCAAGTGCTGCAGTGCGGCAACAACTTTGCTGAGAGGAATTTCGGCTTGCACGTGGGCAGCAATGCTTCCGCGAGGTGGAACAAGTGGCTGAAACTCTTTGCCAACCTTGACCAACGCATTAGCCATGGTGATCACAATCTTTCCAGCTAGTTGACTCGCATAGTCCCCAACAATCGTGGCGGTGGAATCCCAAGGCGTTGCAACAACAACAAGATCGCAACTCACTGCGTCAGCGTTATCGCCACCTTGAATGGTTAATTTGTGGCTTGGCCACAGTGCTTGCAACTCTTTCACCTTCTCGGTTGATCGAGCCTTGTCTCGTGACCCGATCACAACGTCGTAGCCAGCCACGTCTAGGCGAAGTGCAAGTCCACTGCCAGCAGGCCCGGTGCCTCCAATTATTCCTATTTTCATCCAACGAGCCTGCCACAAACACCCCCCAACAACTACCGTTGATGGCATGGGAATTTTGGATGGCAAGAAGATAGTGGTCACAGGGGTGCTTACTGATGCTTCGTTGGCCTTCGGGGTAGCCCAACTGGCTCAGCGCGAAGGCGCCACAGTTCTCTTGACTGGTGCAGGCCGTGGTCTTTCGATCACCGAGCGAACCGCTCGCAAGCTCGACACCCCAGCCGAAGTTGTTGAGTTTGATGTGACTGTGCCCGAACATGTGGAGAGCGCACGTGCCGGGGCAAAGCAACATCTCGGCAGTGTTGACGGCGTGCTTCACGCAATCGGTTTTGCCCCCGCGGTGTGTTTGGGCGACGACTTCATGGCTGCGCAGTGGAACGACGTTGCCGTTGCGATGCAGATTTCTGCCTACTCACTCAAAACACTTGCGGATGCTTTCGTGCCACTGATGTCATCAGGTGGAAGTTTTGTTGGCCTTGACTTCGACAACACCGTTGCATGGCCTGCATACAACTGGATGGGCGTCGCCAAAGCTGCACTCGAATCCACCAGCCGGTATCTCGCCAAAGAACTGGGTGGAAAGAATATTCGCTGCAACCTTGTTGCTGCTGGGCCGATCAAAACAATGGCCGCAAAATCGATTCCAGGTTTCCAAACATTTGAAGATGTGTGGAGCGAACGCGCACCACTGGGATGGGACGTCAATGACTCAACGGCTGTTGCGCGCGCTTGTGTCGCGCTGCTGTCCGATTGGTTTCCGGCCACAACCGCTGAAGTGATTCATGTGGATGGTGGCTATCACGCAATGGGCGTGTAAATGCAAAAATTCGCAAGGCGTGCTGCCGCGCATGTGCTCGCCCTATCATTCGTTGCTACGAGCGCGTTCGTTGTTTTAAGCACGACTGTTCTCGCTCTCGCTCTCGACTCAACAACGTCATTTGCTGCAACTGGTGGCGACCCACTGCTCGATCAACAGTGGGGATTGACCGCAATTGGCGCACCATCTGTGTGGAGCGTTACTCGCGGTGCGGGAATCACCGTCGCAGTAATTGACAGCGGCAGTGGCCCGCACCCCGACCTCGATGCCAACCTTGATGCTGGTCGCACAATGTTCGGATCAATCGACAGTGTTGGTGTGTTGGACATCGACAATGCTGGTCACGGATCACACGTAGCGGGCATCATCGCAGCAGTTGCCAATAATGCAATAGGTGGCTCAGGTGTTGCACCGCAATCCCGCATCTTGCCAATCAGAGTGTTGGACGCACAGGGGTCTGGAGATTCCAAAGATGTTTCCAAAGCAGTTCGCTATGCCGTGGACTCCGGCACAAAAGTGATCAATCTTTCTCTTGGAGGCGCAACC
>Ga0208682_1000340_pt1 | contig 14336 bp, 11 predicted proteins | sample Colrivmeta156802_FD_187687 | JGI IMG/M metagenome (GOLD analysis project Ga0208682, IMG submission 187687) | Estuarine microbial communities from the Columbia River estuary - metaG 1568-02 (SPAdes) (version 2) | ecosystem: Environmental > Aquatic > Marine > Intertidal zone > Estuary | place...
CAAATGCATCCAACCCACCCGAAGTGTGTCCTGGGTGCCGTGCACGCTGCGCACCAACGTAACCACTACTGCTTCGCGCGTTCCGCGCTCCTCGGGCATGCGGGGCAAAACCCAGGCAGCATTCTCAACGCGAACGCAATCCGCACGGTACAGTACCGCCACGTCAATCCCCCGCGAATCCGGACTGTCCCGATGGACGCGCCAGAGCGAAAATTGATCCAACGGAGGCGTCCGGAGCAAGTCGTCCAACACGCGGGAGTTTTCTACTTCGCACAGGCCCACCGCAACCGCTCCCGTTTGGTGGAACAGCCAACCCAGCACTTTAGCAACGCGCTGAACCTTCAAGCGGTACAGTTGCGGGGTATACTCCTTGGCGCCGTCTGCGGCAAATTCTTCGTCCCGAACTAGGGAATCGTCCTGGTTATCGAACAAATTCTCCACGTTGTACCAACCCAAGTTCCAGGGCGCACGCGCTGTATCCCCACTCGCATGAAGCACTGGAAGCGCTGACGCAACCAATTGCGGGGGTACCCAAACCTCCGAAGCGCGGAGGCAGAGGCCTCCTGCGGCCAGCAGCACTAACTTCCCCGATGTACGCCATTGAATCATGGGGCAAAGAAAATGTTGGTCAGCGCCGACAGTCGGTTGCAAACGTATAAAACCGGGTATCGGAGGGTGTTGGCACCTGGTCCAGCGTGAAAATGCCTTTAAAAGTGGGTGCCGCCCGCGGCGAGGCACCAAACAAAAACGCCCGGCGGAGCCGGGCGTTTTTGAACAGCTCGCGCGCGCGGCGCGCATCGAATTACTTGTTGTTGCGGCGAATGCGGCGGTTGCCGCCGTTCTGCTGCTCCTCCATCATGTTTTGCAACTTGGCTTGGAACCCGCCTTTCTTGCCGCCCTTGGCCTTGTTGTTTTCAATCTTGGCGCGAATAGCAGACTCGTTGATGAAAAAGCGCATGCTGTACTGCTGGCCAAACGTGATCATGTTGGCCACAAAATAGTAGTAGCTCAAGCCCGCAGAATAGCTGTTGAAGAAAAACAACAACATGAACGGCATGACGTACTGAATGATCATCATCTGTTGACGCATCATGTCGTTCCCCGTATTGGGCGTCATGGAGTTGTTCATCTTGGTGTACAAGAAAGTAGAGATGGCCATCAAAATGGTGAACATCGAAACGTGATCGCCGTAGAACGGGATGGTAAACGGAAGCGTATAGATTGAGTCGTAACTGGACAAATCATCCGCCCACAAAAACGACTCTTGACGCAACTCAATGGAGGCCGGGAAGAACCGGAACATGGCGATCAGTATGGGAAACTGCAGTAATTGGGGGATGCAACCGCCCAACGGATTGACTCCTGCCTTGTTGTACAGCGCCATCAAAGCCTGCTGCTTTTGCGCGGCGTCGCCGTCCTTGTGTTTCTCGTTGATTTCATCGATTTCCGGTTTCAAGACGCGCATCTTGGCCATGGATTTGTACGAAGAAAAGGTCAATGGAGACAGGGCCAACTTGATGATCAAAGACATCAAAAGAATGATCAAACCGTAGTTCAGGCCGTAGCTGTCCAACCAATCGAAAATGGGAACCACCACGTAGCGCGAAATCCAACCAAAAATACCCCAACCAAAGGGGATGATGATGTCAAAATGGCGGTCAAAGGCCTCCAAGTCGTGGTACTTATTGGGTCCCAAGTACCAAGCACCAGCGGAATTAACCCGCCCCTCCTGCACGGTCTCTGTCAAACTGGAAACGAAGTTCCGGGTGTGGACGGTGTCCGTTTCCAACGGCGTGGTGGAAGTTACCTCCACCGCAGACCAGTTGCCGTCGCGCGTCAACAGGTTGCTGAAGAATTGTTGTTTGTAGCCCAACCAAGCCAACGACGTGAAGGAATCGTCATCGTCACTGCCGTCCGACAAACTGACGTCGTCCGCTTCCGCAGCGTCCCATCCGTAGACGGTGGTGGCCAGTGCTTCTGTACTCAAGCTTTTCTCGTGGCGCAAAGACTGCTGCTCCCAGCGCCATTGAGTGGTTCCGTTGGCCCAGCCCGTGCCTTCCGCACGCCATTTAAGCGCAAAACCAGTCTTGGGAAGAATGTAGGTCAGGCGGAGTGTTTTACCGTCCTTGGATCCGGACAAAACAACGGAGCTGTCGGTTTGGCCTTCTACCGCAAACGGCCACGTACGGGTTTCCACTTGCTTGCCGTCGGCCAAATACAAGGCGTGGTTGTCGTCCAACAGCAGCAAGGGATTCTTCTGCCAATTTTTGTAGGTGCGGAGTTCCGCGCGCTTCAACTGGGCGCCTGCCGTGGTCCACGTCAAGGTGACGTTTTCGTTTTGCAAGGTCACCTCAGCGGGGGCAAATGCGGTGTCCAAAGACAAGACGGCTGTTGCGGCTGGGGGTGCGGCCTGATCCGCGGGTGCGGCAACGTCAACAACGGCAGTTTCTTCAGGAGCCGGGTTCAACGATTGGGTCCAAAAGCTGGCACCGACGAGGATGGCTCCTATGATCAGGAAACCAATAAGTTGGTTGCGGTCGGTACCGCCGCGATTTTCTAGAAGCATGAATCAGTGCGATTGTGCGTGGCGCAAGCCCGCTTGAACAAAGGAAACAAAAAGCGGGTGCGGATGAGCAACGGTGCTCTTGTACTCCGGGTGGTACTGGACCCCAACAAACCAGGGATGCGCAGGAATTTCTACCACTTCCACCAACCCAGTTTCCGGATTGATGCCGCTGGGAACCATGCCTGCGTTGCGCAAATCCTCCAAGTAGGCATTGTTGAACTCATAACGATGGCGGTGGCGCTCGGAAATAACGGCCGCACCTCCGTAGACTTGGGAAGCTAAGGTGCCCGGCTGCAGTGCGCAATCACAGGCCCCCAAACGCATGGTTCCGCCCTTGTGGGTTACGGATTTTTGCTCTTCCATCAGGTCAATTACGGGGTCGGGTGTGTGGGGATTTACCTCGCGGCTGTTGGCCTCTTTTTTGCCCAACACGTTTCGGGCGTACTCTATAACGCTGGCCTGCATGCCAAAGCAAATGCCCAAGAACGGAATGTTCTGGGTACGCGCCAGGCGCACGGCTTCAATTTTGCCTTCAAATCCGCGTTCACCAAAACCGGGGGCCACCAAAACACCGTTCAATCCGCTCAGTTGTTCCGATACGGTTGAAGGGTCCAAATGCTCGGAGTGAATCCACTCCACCTGAACCTGAGTATTGTTGGCAACACCGGCGTGAATGAGCGCCTCGGCAATAGATTTATAGGCATCCTTGAGTTCTACGTACTTACCAATCAAGCCAATGCGCACCGATTGCGACGGATGCAGCAGGCGCTCCACAAAAGAACTCCAAGCACTCATATCTGCCGGCTGATCGCTGATCAGTCCCAATTTTTGCACCACCACACCGTCCATGTTCTGCTTCTGGAGCAAAAGGGGTACTTCGTAGATGGTTCGGGCATCCAAGGACTCAAAAACCGCGTCGCGCGTGACGTTGGTAAACAACGCCAGCTTGACCTTCATGTCGTCGGAAAGGGGATGTTCTGCACGGCAGACCAGGATGTCCGGCTGAACGCCAGACTCCTGCAACATTTTTACGCTGTGCTGGGTGGGCTTGGTTTTCAACTCACCGGTTGCCTTCAAATAAGGAACCAAGGTGAGGTGGATGGAAAGGCAATTTCGGCCCAGTTCCCAGCGCAATTGGCGAACGGTCTCGATGTACGGTAGGGCTTCGATGTCGCCCACTGTTCCACCAATCTCGGTAATGACTACGTCGTACTTGCCGGTATCGCCCAGCAAGCGAATGCGTCGTTTGATTTCGTCCGTGATGTGGGGAATGACCTGAACCGTTTTGCCCAAATAATCACCGCGGCGTTCTTTTTCAATGACGCTTTGGTAGATGCGGCCGGTGGTTACGTTGTTGGCCTGGGAGGTGGGGTGATCCAAAAAGCGCTCGTAGTGCCCCAAATCCAAATCAGTCTCAGCGCCGTCGTCCGTCACAAAGCACTCTCCGTGCTCGTAGGGATTGAGAGTGCCCGGATCTATATTGATGTACGGATCCAGCTTTTGAATGGTCACGGAAAATCCACGGGACTGCAAAAGGGCTGCCAAAGAGGAAGAAACAATTCCCTTGCCCAGGGAAGAAGTCACGCCGCCGGTGACGAAAATGTACTTGGTAGAATCGGCCATCGGCTGCAAAAATACGACTTTAAAATGCGTAACTCAGCATGAGCGTGGGCATAATTGGCAACTGATTAACGCGTTTGCGCTTGACGGCGTCGTAGTAAAAAATATTTCCTCGGTTGTACACGTTGGTGGCTGCTAATGCTGCCTCAAAACGGTTGTTCTTGCCCGATTTCCAAACCCGCTTCAACGTGGCGTCCAAACGGTGGTAGATGGGAAGTCTGGCGCTGTTCAAATCACCGTAAAGAATTCCCAATTGGCCGTTTTCACGGGCGTAGTCGTAGCTTAAATCCGCAGCCCCATTGGGCGTTACGAAGGGTTGGTTCTGGAAGTACCCGCGGATTGGGGTAAACGGGAATCCAGTGCCCAAGTTCCAACGAAGATTGAATTCCCAAGGCATTTCCTTGCCTTCGCCCCATTTGTAGGCCACCACTGCGTTTGCGTTGTGCCGGCGGTCAAAATGCGGCGCGTACCATTGGGTGCCGTCGAACCGCCGAACCCGCCCCAGGGAATAGGTGCCCCAAAAATACCAATGTGGATCTTCGTACTTCACCAAAAAGTCCAGGCCCATAGCGTTTCCGCGTTCCACCATGAAGTCCTTGCGGAGGATTTCCGGCTTGTCGCTGTACGCGTCGGAATCGTCGTAAAGCTTAAAGCGGTTGATGTTGGTGATCAAATGAAAGGCCTTGAGGTATCCTTCTACCTCCAAAGTCCAACGTGGGGTTAAGTTCCATTCCGTGCCCAACACGGCGTGGGTTGCTGTTTGCAGTTTGGAAGTAACGGGAGCGCCGTCAAACACACTGGGCACGTCCCCACTCCCGCTCAAAAAGCCGTAGAACAAGTTCACCACATCGCGGTCTGAGTTGGCGGCCACCAAATTCTGGGAATACCTGCCGCCGGAGGCCTTGATGCGCAGGTACTCCGTGGCGTTGTATTTCAAACCCAAACGCGGTTCCGGGCGCACAATGCCTAGGGCTCCGTAGTTGTGCAACCGAAAACCGGGCTCCACCAACCACCGGCCGGTTTGGTAGCGGTACTGGAGGTATCCGGCGACTTCCGTGGTGTTGTCGTTCTGCTGCAGAATTCGCCCCACCCCGTTGGTAAACCGGTACTTCGTGTTGTACCCAATCATCTCCAACCCGTAGGTGAGCTGGTCGTACTTGCGCATGAAGTAGGTGAAATCCAAGCCGCCATTGAAACCGTCAATGGATGATTCGCGCGGGCGACCGGCAATTTCCGTGCTGGAAATGGAGTAGTCCGACTGCGCAAAATGCGCCTTGATGATGGTGGAACTGGACGGCGGAACAATCGTCATGTCTGCGCCGTAGCCGGTGGCTACCCAACCAATGGCCTTGTCCACAGCCAGTTGTGTGCCGTCCTCAAACCGGAAGCCGAATACGTTGGCATTGGAGCCGTTGCGGCCTTGAAATCCGTATTTTCCGTAAACGTCCGTAAACGTAAACGGCAGTCCCCCAAATTCAGTTTTTACGTAGGGGTATAGCACGCCTGCGGTCTGATCCAGGTAGGATTTTTTGGCGGTGAGCAGCAACGAACTGGGTGCGATACCGTCAACTTTCTTGCCAATCGGAACTTCCACCAGTGCCCGGCTCATGTAGGTACTGGAGCTGACTTTTCCTGCAACACGCTGGCGGTTTCCCAGGCGGGTTTTGATGTCCATCACGGACGAATTTCTACCGCCGTACTGGGCATTGAATCCGGCGGTGTAAATGTCCGCAGACTTCAGGATGTCCGTTTCAAAGACCGAGAAAAAACCTATGCTGTGGAAGGGATTGTACAAAATCATACCGTCCAACTTGACCAAATTCTGAATGGGCGCTCCACCGCGGATGTACAGCTGGCCGCCTTGGTCTCCCGTGGAAACCACCCCCGGCAAAACTTGAATGGCGCGCACCAAATCCGGCTCGCCCCCAATGGAAAAGGTTTGAATGTTTTTGGCCGATAAATTAATTTGAGCGGTCATGACCTTGCCCTGCGATTCTTGACGTTTTGCGGTGACGTTGGCGTCTTTCAAAACGGTGTACTCCTCTTCCAAATAAAACGTCTCCGACGGCACCTTTCCGGCGCGCAAAACTACTTTTCGGGCGGCTTTCCGGTAACCAAACAACTGGACCTCCAACGTGTACTCGCCAAAAGGCAACTGATTGACCTGGAAATACCCCTCTGTGTTGGTGGAGACCAATCCTCCCTTGGGAAGCAAATTAACAGAGACGCCTTCCAGCGGCAATTGCGTGGATTTTTCAAATACATAACCGCGCACCACACCCGTGGTTTGAGCGGCCATAGGAGCCGATGCTAACAGTGCCCAAAAACCAAAAGCGAAAGCTACTATCCGACCGGCCGGAACGGAAAAATTTAATTTCATACCAGTATTTTAAACAACAACTCACGCAGCAATTCGTCGGTGGTGGCACCTCCCGTTCGAACGCCCTTGAAGGCCAAATCGGCCTCGCGAAGGTAACGCACAATCCGCACGAGTTTGGCTTGGGGATACTTGGCGCAAATCGCTTCGTAATCCTTCAGCGCGTAGGGGTTTTTCTGGCCCATGGCCGCACCAGCTGCAGCGCTTCCCAGGTGCTTTAAACTGCAGTAAACAAGTGCTTTTCCAAAGGTTGCGTACAAAAAACCCAAGGTCATGGGCAAGGGGGTGCTCTTGGTCTGTTTGGACAATCCGTCCGCGATTCGGTAGGCGCGTTTGGGATCCTTGTTGACTAAGGCACGGATCAATTCTAAATTGTTGAATTCCCGGGAGATTCCCACGTGCTTCTCCACCTCCACGGGCGTAACCATCGCGCCTTCACCCAAAGCCACCGCGAGCTTGTCCAACTCGTGGGCCAGTCGGGTTAAATCCGTGCCTACGGATTCGTAGAGCAAGGAAATCGCCGTATCCTCAATTTTCAAAACCCGTCGGGTAGACTCCGAGCGGATCCAAGCCTTGGCTTGGCCTTCGTTTAAGGGAACCGCTTCTATGTAGGCGTGGTGGTTGGCCAGTAAACTTTTGTACCCCTCCCGGCGCTTGTCTGGGGTCTTGCCCATGAACGCCAAAAAGAGTACCGTGCTGGGATTGGGGTTCTTGAAATAGGCCGACAGTGCCTCAAAGTCACGCAGGTTTTGCGCTTCCCGAACCACCACCAAAACGCGGTCCGCCATCATGGGGTAACGCCGGGCTTCAGACACTACATCCGCAGCAGATACGTCCCGACCGTACAAAATACTGGCATTGAACGACTTTTCGTCCTCCGTCAACGCCGTGGCCTCCAAACGATCGCTCAAGGCATCGATGAAGTACGTTTCGGTACCGGCCGCAACCACCACCGGGGGAAACTCCCGTCGGGAAAAACCCTCCAGTAAAGATGCGTACGTGTGTGCCACAGGCGCCAAAGATAGGGGTTTACGCGTGGTGGTAGGGTTCGTTCCGCAGAATGGTGTGGGCGCGGTACAACTGCTCCACAAAGAGCAAACGCACCATGTCGTGGGTCAGGGTCATGGGCCCCAAGGCCAACTGAAACGAAGACCGGGCCCTGAAATCCTCTGGAAAACCGTACGCATCGCCCACCGCAAAAACCAAGCGTTTGGGACCGCTGTTCATCCACTTTTGCATCTGCTGAGCAAACCCAGTGGACGGCAACAGCACCCCGTGTTCGTCCAACAAAACCACATAATCTCCTGATTTTAAGGCGCTCGTGAGGCGATCCGCCGCGGAAACTACCACGTGACTGAATTCCGTATAGCGCTGCAACCGTTTGGCGTACAGCAAAATCCCCTCTTTGAGGTATCCTTCCTGGGTGGCTCCAACGGTGAGTAATACGGTTTGCACGGTGCTGTTTTGTACCTTGCAAAGGTAGTTCACACCCCATGGATGCCAATCATTTCTCTCCTTTTGAGCTCGTTTGCGGATCCCGTGCGGAAGACGTAGACGCCCTCATTCGGGCGGCATTGGCCGAAGATTTGGGCACCGGCCGGACGGATTTCCCCGGAGACCACTCGGCCCTGGCGTGTTTTGGCCCTGCCGAACGCGGAAAAGCGGTTCTGCGCGCTAAGGAAACGGGCGTTTTGGCCGGGGTGGATTTGGTTCCCTTGGTGCTTCAGGCCGTGGATGCCGCACTCGTATGGCAACCCAATTGCACCGACGGCGCTCCCCTGGAACCGGGAACGGTGGTGGGTTGGGCGGAAGGTCCGTTGGTTTCTCTTTTGACGGCGGAGCGCACCTTGCTCAATTTTGTGCAACGCTTGAGCGGCGTAGCATCGGCTGCCCAGCGCTGGACGCAAAGGGTGGAAGGTACGGGGGTGCAGCTTTTGGACACCCGAAAAACTACCCCCGGCTGGCGGGACTTGGAAAAGTATGCCGTTCGAACCGGCGGCGCCCAGAACCACCGCCAAGGGTTGTACGACCTAATCATGCTCAAGGACAACCACATCGACTTTTGTGGTGGCATTCCTCAAGCTGTGGAGCGCGTTCAGGCATACCTGAGAAAATACGGCCAATCTTTGCGCATTGAGGTGGAAGCCCGCACCATGGCAGACGTCGACATTGCCTTAAACACCCTGGGAATAGACATCCTGATGCTGGACAACTTCACCCCGGAACAATGCCGCATCGCGGTGCAGTTGATCGACGGGCGCTTGCAAACCGAGGCATCCGGCGGAATTACGGAACAGACCCTCCGCGCCTACGCCGAAACGGGCGTTGACACCATTTCCATTGGCGCTTTAACGCACAGCGTAAAGAGTTTAGACTTGAACTTTAAAGCAGCGTGCTCATGAGCGGGATTTTGAGCACGGTGCAGCTTTGGCTCCACAAAATTCGTCCGCCGTTTCTGGACAAGCTCAGCCTGTGGGACATTGGCACCTTTTTTTACCGCGCATTGTCTGAGGGAGCCGTAACCAGCCGTGCGGCTTCCGTTGCGTTCTCTTTCTTTATGGCCCTTTTTCCGGGTGTCATTTTTGTCTTTACCCTCATTCCCTTCATCCCCATCGACGGTTTTCAGGAGGAGCTCTTTGTGTTGCTCCAGGATGTATTGCCGCCCACTAGTTTTGAGGCAACCCAGTCCACCATCAACGACATCCTCACGGTTCAGCGCGGAGACCTATTGGGCCTCACCGTTCTGGCCGCCTTGGTCTTCGCCACCAACGGAACCCTAGCCTTGATCTCCAACTTCACGCAAAGCGTTTACAACATTGGGCACCGCAATTTTTGGTCGCAGTACTTGGCTGCATTTGTTTTGACCGCCCTTATTTCTTTATTGCTCATTGCTGGAATTGCATTTTTGGTGGCCTCTGAGGGCCTCCTTGCCGCTTGGATGGAACACCAAACACCCCTGGGCACGGAATGGAAGCTGCTGATTGCTTGGCGCTACGCCATTCTCATTGCTTTGATTTTGTTGTCCGTTTCCTTGGTCTTCAAATACGGCCCCGCCTCCAAGGCGCCTTGGCGGTTGATCAGCCCCGGCGCCATTTTAGCCACGGTTTTGGTGGTGGCCTCGTCCGCCGCATTCGGATTTTACGTTGGCCACTTTGCCCGATACAACCAACTGTACGGTTCCATTGGCACTTTGCTGATCCTCCAGCTGTGGATCTACATCAACGCCATTGGCCTGATCGTGGGCTACGAATTGAACGCCAGTGTTGCGCAGGCGCACAAAAGCCACAGCAGCGATGCGTCGTCCAGTCAAACCGATTTACCAAATAACTTTACCGCATGAAAAAGTGCCTGCTCCTGCTCATCCTTTTGCTCAGTTTTAAAGCCCTCGCTCAAAAGCAGGACCAACTCTTGGGCGTTTGGTTCAATGAGGAAAAAGACGGAAAAGTGGAAGTATTCAAAAAGGCCGACGGCGAGTACTGCGGCAAGATTGTTTGGGTGAAAAACGATTTCAACGAGGACGGCAGCAAACCCAAGCGCGATCGAAAAAATCCGGAAGAAAAGTTGCGGAACCGAGTGCTCAACGGAATGGTCGTGCTAACGGGTCTTCAATGGAACAACGACGCCAAAGAATGGCAAGACGGTCAGATTTACGACACCAAATCCGGGAAAACGTATTCTTGTTTTTGCAAACTGCAGCCCAACGGAACCCTCTATTTTAAAGGGTACGTCCTGGGCATGACGTTTTTGGGGCGAAGCACGGTTTGGACGCGCGCGAACTAACGGGTCAAACTATTTTCCGATAAACGGACAGCAGTTCATCCCCTACAGCATCCGGGGTAAAGCTGTTCCGGTCAAATGCCTCGGCTCGCACGTGCGTGCGGTGGTCTTCAAAGGATTGAATTCCGACCAAAAAGGACTCCGAATCCAAGGCCGTGAGCACACCAAACTCTGATTTCCACCACGAGCGGTTTGCTGGAATTTTGGTACTCACCACCGGAAGCCCGGTGGCCAAGGCTTCCCGAACCACCAACCCGAAGGTTTCTTGGGTGGTGGGGTGCAAAAAGAGATCGGACGTGCGCATCAAATTTCCAATTTCTTGAGGCGATAGTGCACCGGTCCAGCGCACACAAGACTCCAGCCCTCGTTCGCGAGTCATCTTTTCCAGTGCGGGCCGTCGCGCTCCATCCCCCACGTGGGTCCAAAAAACTCCTACATCCGGCCGATTGGAACGGTACCAGGCGAGAGCGTCCAAAATCCACTCCACGCGTTTGATGGCGGCGTTGCCGGGGATCAAACTGGCCACGGACAGCCAGTGCCAAACCGTTGGGTCGTTGGTGGCGGAAACTCCTTCCGCACCATCGGCGCGGTGGGTATACGGCGTGAAATCCACCACGTTGGACACCACCACCACATTCTTGATGCCTTGCGCACGCAAATCATTCGCCAAATGTTCGGACACGGCCAAAACGCTTTGGGCACCGTCGTACGCACGGCGGAGTCGCGCACCAAAAAGCGGATGGCCCAACCAGCTTTGCGCCTTGGACCAGTGTTCGGTAACCACGTACGGCACACTCCATCGGTGCGCCAATACCTGGGCCAGCACTCCCCCGGGGAAACCAATGTTTCCGTGCACCAAATCCGGTCGGTTTAAGCCCGTTAGCTTGCGGAAGGCTTGGCGGGCGGCCAGTAAGGCCAGGAAACCCGGGGCGTGGCGCAAGAACTTCCAAAAAACACTCCGGACCTCCCACGTAAATACGTTGGATTCTGTGGTGATCCACCTGGACTGCCACAAACCGGAGCCGCGCTCAACATCCACAAAGAGCAACTGGGCTTCTACCACTTGGGACGCAGCACGAAACTGGGCGCGGATGTAGGCTGCGCGGTACGGATGGGTTTCGTCCGGATACCAAGGCGTGAGCCACAAAACGCGAGGCAACCGGCTCACAACTTGGGTTGTTTGGGGAGGACTCGATGCCTCCAACCGTTCCACAGGTGCTTAAAATCGGGCAATTCAGGCGATTGTAGGATCCAGGCCAAAAAGAGGACTCCTTGAAAACCAGCCTCCACCAGGGCCTTGCCCACGGTTCCCAGCGGCAACCACTGTGCCGTCCAATGAACCCCCGCGGCCAAAACAAAATAAAGCGTCGCCCACAACGGCTTCACCCCGGACGGCCAGGCATGCAGGAGTTTTTGAACGAGTAATGCTTTGAATAGATTGTACGCCACCGCAGAGGCCACCAAAGCCCAGCCCATGGCGATGGTGCCGTACCGCGGAAGTGCCCACCAACCCAGCAAAACCAGCAGGCCAATGAGCAACGTATTGGCCCAAAAATCCCACCGATACAGCGGACTTGCCAGCAAAACCAAACCAGAAACCCCCGTGGCCACATGGACCAACTGTGCCGCAGCAACCCAGAGCGCCAACGCAGAGACGCCGCGGTAGGACGCCGGCAAATAAAGCTCCACCGCCGGAAGTAGGGACCACAAGCCAAAAACCAAGAAAGCGGTTGCGTAAAATTGATGCACGCCGCCGCGTCGAACCAACCCCAAAAGCCGCTCGGTGTCCGAACGGGACCACGCCTCCGCAATTAGGGGCCGGAGGGAGTACCCCATGGCCTTGGCCGGTACGGAGACCACCACGCCCAATTGAAATGCAATGCTGTATCGGGCCACTTCGGCCAAGTTCAAACGTTTGCCAATGAGAAGAACGTCCAATTGACCCATGACCATCTGGGCGCCGGCGGTCAAAACCATGAATCCCGCATACGCCAAGAAGGCGCGCCACGGCAAGTTGGACCAGTTCCACCCCACTTGTATCCACGGCCGAGCGTACGCTACCAGAACGGCGGTCAACAGCACGTGCCCGGCGGTAACCCACCATAAAAATTGAGGAAAGGTCAGCCCACCAAGCACCAACGCCAGCGCCGCCAACGCCAAAACAGATTTACGGCCCACGTCCTTGATCCACTGCGGCGCCACCACGCGGTAGGCGGATTGGGCTTGGCTCGCCACCAACTCAAAAAGCACGTAGGAGGCCACCAAGGCCCACAAAGGCCCCCAGCCCCAACCAAAACGCGGGTTGTTCACGGCTGCGGCCACCCATTCGTCCCCTTTCCAAAAACCCAGGGCCCCCAACGCCAACAGCACCACCGCTGCTGAGGCCAAACCGGCACCAAAAAGATCCGCCTTGCGCTCCGGCGCTACCCGCGGAGCAAAGGTCACCAAGGCGTGTGGATAACCCAAATGGGCGAAGGCGCCCACCAACAGTGCGGCAGACAAAATCCATCGGGCAAAACCAAACCCATCCGGATCCGCCGCAAAGGCCCATGGCAACAAAACCAGGGCGTTGACGGCTCCCACCACCACCCCCAGGTAGCCGCCAATGGCGTTCCAAATACTTTGTCTTTTTACGATCCCCATGTTGACCAATCCAAATCCGGAAAGAGGGATTGCAACTCCGGCTGCAATGCGCGGTAGTGGGTCCGCATTTCGGCCCGAACCCGGTCGTCATCGGGGTCCTTGGCCGGCATTTTGCCCGCATTCATTTTCAAGTAAAGCGGCAAAAGGGCTTCCTGCACGGAATGGGGCACGTACCGCTGAAGTGCCAGCCCCAGTCGGTGCAGCCGCTTGGACCGGATGGCGACGGTCTCGTTGTGCTGCACAAAGGAATAGTTGGCGTAAAAGCCGGGATCCACGTCCAAAAAACGCGCAATACGCTCCATTTCCCCGTGCGGATTGCGCAGTAAAGATTCAAAAAGCACCACGTGCAATCGATCCGCACCCAAAGCCTCCTGCCACGGCCTCAGCCAGTGCGCGTAATCGCCGTGCTGCAGCAAGACGGGATCGCTTGCGTATTCGGCATAGGACTGGTTTATTCGCTTGGTCCGGAAGCGTTCAAAGCGGTATTGGCTGTAGAGTCTGGCCGACGGTTCCCGCAAAACCACAATGCATTTGGGGCGGGAAGGAAGCGCAGGAATGTGCTTTAACGCCTGCTGGTAGTACAAATAAGGCGCCGTGGCTTCCAAAACCACCGGTGCCTGAGAGCATCCTTTGAAGTATGCCGCGTAAGCGCTTATACCGTGCTCCAGAATGTTGGCCGAACGGTTGAACCGGTTGACGTCGTCCGCAAAAAAGAAGGTCTCTTTGACCGGAGAAGCGCAGATTTCTGGATGGGCAGACAGCCAAAAATAGAGGGAACTGGTCCCGCATTTGGGCGCACCGATGACCACTGCATTGGGAAAGGTGAGGTTGTTCATTCCAATCCCAAAGTAACGGCCAATTCTTCGTAAACTTGTGCTTTCATGTAACCCCCTCCCCATGAACGCTCTCTTTTCCTGGAAATCCAATCGCCACTGGCTGATTCCCGTCCTCGTTTTAGCCGGTCTAAATGCGCTGTATTTTGCGCCAGTCGTCTTTCAAAACAAGTCCATACCGCAGGACGATATTCTGATGGGCCTGGCCAAAGGCAAGGAAATTGTGGATTACCGGGAAGCCACCGGCGAGGAGCCGCTTTGGACCAATTCCATGTTCAGCGGCATGCCCACGTTCCAGGTTTCTACCCTGTACCCCAACAACGTCTTGGGGTACTTCCAAACGGCCATCAGCACGGTTTTGGGATTGGACTCTGGGGTTTACATCATTGCCACCCTCATGATTGGCTTTTTCTTCTTGCTGCGCGGTGAAAAGGTGGATCCTGGACTGGCGGCGGTGGGCGCAATTGCCTTTGGCTTCAGTGCCTTTTTCATCATTTCCTTAGCGGCTGGCCACAACGCC
>Ga0208682_1000342_pt1 | contig 14298 bp, 9 predicted proteins | sample Colrivmeta156802_FD_187687 | JGI IMG/M metagenome (GOLD analysis project Ga0208682, IMG submission 187687) | Estuarine microbial communities from the Columbia River estuary - metaG 1568-02 (SPAdes) (version 2) | ecosystem: Environmental > Aquatic > Marine > Intertidal zone > Estuary | place: USA...
GGTTGCTTTAAATTGGCAGATGCAGGAGATGGAGGAGGAACTACTGGTTCAGACTTTTTATTAGTACAAATGGGTACCGCAGCAAATCAAGCATCTACTATTACAACCTTAAAATCTGCAAACTTTAATGCGTATTGGAATGGCTGGGATGCCAACAATACTGCGACTACAGGCGGGACTGGAATCCATCATCCAGCAGGAGACATTAAGAAAATATCAACATTCAGTGGGAATACAGTTTCAACAACATGGGGAGGAAGCACACCAAATACACATTGGCGAATTGTTTGGTCTTCCAATACGAATGGCTATGGTGTTACTGAAGGAGGCTCTTCTGGTTCTCCATTATTTAATAATTCAGCAGGTCGTATAATTGGAACCTTAACAGGCGGAGGGTCCTTTTGTAATGCACAAACCGCTCCAGATTCTTATGGTAAAATTTCTTATCACTGGACATCTAATGGTACGGCAGCAAATAATCGTCAATTAAAACCATTCTTGGATCCAGCGAATACGGGCGCATTAACACAAAATGGTTCTGCTGACCCGTGTTCTTCCCCATCAGTTCCAGTAGCTAATTTCATTGGAACACCAACCACAGTAAATGTGGGTAGCAATGTTACCTTTACAGATCAGTCAACTGGAGTTCCTACATCATGGGCTTGGACCATATCTGGCAGTGGCTGGGCATACACAAGTGGTACTAGCGCAACCTCACAGAATCCAATTGTTACCTTTAATACCGTTGGTCAATATACAGTAACGCTAGTCGCTACAAATGCCATGGGTAGCGATTCGGAGGTAAAGACAAACTATATCAATGTGGTTCAACAAACCGGGCCTTGTACACCATCGATTTCTAACGCCTGTGATGAATTTATTGGAGGAGTACAGTTAAATACCATAAACAACACCAGTGCGTGTACTGCGGGAGGATATGTAGACTACAGCAACATGTCTACCACCTTAGCAAAAGGCACTGCTTATTCCGCAACTATTACGCCAGGGATAACCGGCCAAGCAAATCCAGGAGCCTACACGGATGATGAAATCGCACTATGGATTGATTACAATAACGACATGGATTTCAACGATGCTGGGGAACAAGTAGGCTATGTGATTGTGGCTACCGGATGGAGTAATGTATTTAATTTCACGGTCCCAATGACTGCAACTACCGGTGCACTCAACATGCGTGTGCGAATTTCTTATTCGCCGGATGGAGCTATTGATCCATGCGCCGTTTCAACCTATGGTGAAACAGAGGATTATACGGTAAACATTACGGCTGCGTCAGGACTTGAGAGCCTAAACGCGGACCTGGTAACTATTTATCCAAATCCTACAGAAAATAAAGTAACGATTGCATTGGGTGAGTTAGCTAAAGAAACGAATCAAATTGATGTACTTGATATCACAGGAAAAATCGTTCGTCAGCTTTCACAACTTAATGGATCTGTTGCTGAATTAGAACTAAGTAACCTAGCAAAAGGAATTTACCATGTGGTAATTTCAACAAATCAAGGAACGATTACGAAACAAGTAATTAAACATTAAGTAAGCGCTTCAAGTAGTTAAAGCCCCGGAATCCGGGGCTTTTTTTTTGTACTTTCGCAGTATGAGGATCGAAGTTACTCATCCAGGATTTCTTACGCTCCTACCCGATTCCCCAGGGGTCTATAAATACTATGACGCGAAAGGGAAACTATTATATGTAGGCAAAGCCAAACACCTAAAAAAAAGGGTTTCTAGTTATTTCAACAAAACACATGATGATGCCAAAACAAGAATTCTTGTAAGGCAAATTGATTCGATTGAACTGATACTGGTTGACTCAGAAATGGATGCCTTGTTGCTTGAAAACAACCTCATCAAAGAAAATAAACCACGGTATAACATTCTATTAAAGGATGACAAAACTTATCCATGGATTTGCCTAAAAAAGGAACCCTTCCCGCGCGTCTTTATAACCCGAACCAGGTATGCCAACAAAGATGAATATTTTGGTCCCTACCCCAAAGGGAAAATTCATAGGCAACTCTTAGATATTATTCATGAACTATATCCGATTCGCACCTGTTCGTTGGATTTATCTCCCCAAGCCATTGAACGAAAGCAGTACAAAGTCTGCTTAGAATATCATCTGAAACGCTGTGATGGCCCATGCATTAACGCTGGACTTAATGAGCTTTACGAGGGGTATATAGCAGAGATTAGGTTACTCCTTAAGGGAAAAACTTTTACGTTGATTCAAGCGCTTAAACGGCAAATGAACGAACATGTAAATAACTTGGCGTTTGAACAAGCACATCTGGTGAAATCCAAACTTGAAGCACTTGAAGGATATCATGCCAAATCGGTCATGGTAAATAATCCAAAAATCAACTGCGATGTGCTAACCTTATCTCAAGAAGATCACTTGGTTTTATATAATTACCTGTGGGTTCGAGAAGGGCGTGTTGATTTTTCTATTTCTGAGCAGGTCAATTTACCGATCAATGAATCATTAGATGACTTAGCGAAGATTATTTGGCATCAGCTATACATGGGATTCAATAGCCAAGAACATGAAATTATAAGCAATATAGATATCACCAATGACCTTCCGGGATTTCATTTTAGCAAACCCTTACGAGGGGAAAAAGCAGATCTTATTACCTTCTCGCTTAAAAACATAAAACATCGCACCAATCAAACGGAAGCACCGAAGAATGTTGTTAACGTAACGGATCGCATGGCACACTTGCAAAAAGGATTACGCTTACCTGTTGCGCCAAAGCACATTGAATGTTTCGATAATTCCAACTTTCAAGGGACAAATGCTGTGGCCGCTTGCGTAGTTTTTAAAAACGGGCTACCCGCTAGTTCAGAATATCGACATTTTAATATCAAAACAGTTATCGGACCTGATGATTTCGCTTCTATGAAAGAAATAGTCCATAGGCGATATAAACGCGTTTTAGATGAAAACCGAAGCTTACCCGACCTTATCGTTATTGATGGCGGGAAAGGGCAGCTTTCGGCCGCATTAGAGGCCCTTGAAATATTAAATCTTAGAGGTAAAGTTCCCGTAATTGGCTTAGCCAAAAAACTTGAAGAGGTCTTTTTCCCCGGGGATACATACCCCATACTTTTGGATCGAAACAATCCGGGGCTATTATTGCTTCAACATATCCGAAATGAAGCGCATCGATTCGGTATAACACATCACCGCAATAAACGAAGTAATTCTTTTTTATCTTCTGAATTCAATCAAATTCCGGGGATTGGGGATAAATCTCGTCAAAAAATACAAGCGCATTTTGCCAGCTTGAAACAATTTAAAAAGGCCAGCCTTGAAGAACAAGACCTTAAACTAGGAAAACCTTTAGCAAATAAACTAAGGTCCTACCTTAAGGATTAGTGCTTAATGAACGGAAGGGTTGTCTTTCCGCTTTTTCCTTGGAGCAATAACGTATATTTCCCAGCAGCTAGTTCTTTCGTATCCATCATGATGATGTTTTGACCGGTATTAGACTGAATTCGATGCGCTTGAATCAGTTTTCCTGCCATATCCACGATACTCACGGTTAGTTCAGAAGCCGATGTGGCAGTATACTCTACAGACAATTCATCTTGAACCGGATTAGGATACAAAGTGATGTTGTTTAAGTTTTGATCTTCAGTTACACCTAATACAATGGTATTTGAAGGAGACCCGCTATACAAATTGATATCGTCTAAATAAAAGTTGTTTCCACCTTCTCCTTCAAAGCGAAATTTCACACGGAAGTTTTGCTCAAAATAATTACTGGTTACATTGGTCATGTGTACTGTAGCCCAATCCGCTTGACTGCTTGGTTTCCATGAACTTGCTAAAGCAATAGAACTAAGTTGTGAACCGCCTAAGGTTTTTCGTTGCACCCAATTCTCTCCACAGTCTCCAGTGATAAATACCTTTAAGTATTCGTAATCCGCAGCTAGTTTTTTTCTGTATGAATAACGGAAACTCAAGGTAACCGTACCATTCGCTGGTACTACAGACAAATCGATAGGCGAGCTAATTAGTTCATCGATATTAGATGGTGCTTGACCGAAATTCACCAATTTCGCACATTGGTTTCCAGAATATCCTGTCGTGTTTTCAATGGTAAATGCGTTGTTATTCTCTTGATTAATTACTTCCCAATTGATAAGGTTATTCAAGGAAGCATACGATTCAAATCCCTCCCAGAATGGAATAGTAGCCGGAGCAGGTAATACACGAATAAAGTTGTTTTTGGTCTCGGAATCATTAGTTCCACCGTCTGTAGCAGTAAGCGAAACGTTATAGACGCCCGGTGAGTTATACACCACAATTGGATTTTGTGACGTTGAAGTAGCTGGTGTTCCTCCGGTAAATGCCCAATTCCAGCCATTAACTAGGTTGTATGATTCATCGGTGAACTGAAGCGTATCGCCAACACAAATCGTAGTTCGTGTTGAAGAAAAATCTGCTTTACACAAATACGGAGCAGTTCCCGCACCAACGGCCGTTAGATTCGCAGCAGAAATCACATTCGCTCTTCCTGTATTATTGCTCTGTAATGCCGTTCTCATACGTGTTTTTTGTCCTTGAGTAAACATTTTAGAACAATATGAATAATCCATATAGTTTTCGATGTTGTCACGGATATCAAATCCCCAATACGCGTTATCTGAATTACATGTATTCGAACTCATAATACAAGCCTGTACGCCAATACAATTTGGTGTATCTTGTACATTATCGTCTGTTGAACAACTTGAAGCATTGCCTGGATTATTATTTGGTCCCCACGTATGATCTAAATTTAACCAATGGCCTACTTCGTGCGTCATAGTCCGACTAGTACCAACTGAACTTGTACCAATTGAACCCACATAATCATGAAGCACCCAAATGCCATTTGTCATTTGTGTGGCAGACCAACCGGAAGGTTTTGTTGTATACCCAGCAGCACCACCAATATCTCCACAAATAAAAACATTAAGATATTTATTCCCTGGCCAAGTACCATTGAATACATCGTTTCCAGCAATAATCGCATCTACTTGATTCCCGCCATCAGCACCGTCATAACTCATTGGAGAAAGTGTTCGAGTAATCCCCTTAAAACATTGACCATTAGGTGCCTTTGTAGCTAACAAAAATTCCACCTCAATATCTGCTGGCATTCCTTGGAATTCCGCATGGACATTATTAGCGTCTTGATTTAACAAGCGATAATCACGATTCAATAAATCCAAACAATCGTAAATCTGTTCATCCGAAATATTTTCTACCCCTCCGTTGTGCAATACGTGAAACACGACTGGTATTTTGTACACCGTAGCTTTTTGAATTGGCTTTTTTGCTAGCTGAATTTCTTCCAAGGAATCCATCATGCGGTGATACTGGTATTCAGGATTCTGCATTAAGGCAGCCATTTTTTTGTGTTGATGACAATACTCTACCGCTTCACCTTCTCTGGCATTACTCGGATCAAAGGTGTTTTTTGTTTTCACTTGAGCAGTTACGCTTACTAAAAAGAATGCTACAAAAAAGGTATAGATATGCTTCATGTTTCTATTTTTTACCGTGCTAAAATACGATTTTATTCTACCGAATCAAACGTTCAATAAGGATTAAAGTTCATTTAACTATCTTTACCTTATGAAATCAAAAACTGCCAAAGAATCCACCTCCATAACAACCTATGTTGTACTTCCGAACGACACAAACCCTTTGGGAAATTTATTTGGTGGGCAGTTATTAGCATGGATGGATGTAATTGCAAGTGTTTCCGCACACCGTCATTGCAAACGCGTTGTGGTAACCGCTTCTGTTAATAATGTTTCTTTCAAACGACCTATTCCTCAATCCTCTATTGTTACGCTTGAAGCAAAAGTGTCACGTGCGTTTAGTAGTAGTATGGAAGTTTTTGTGGATGTTTTTGTGGAGGACCCTGTAACTGGAGTGCGCGAAAAATGTAATCAAGCCATTTACACCTTTGTAGCGGTAGATCAAAATGGTGGCCCAATTCAAGTTCCTGAACTTGTTCCAGAAACAGAAGAAGAAATTGAACGATTTCATGGGGCCATGCGACGAAGGGAATTGAATTTAATTCTTGCCGGTAAAATGAAGCCCTCGGAAGCCGTTGAAATTAAAAAACTATTTATAGATGATGCGTTATAAGTTATTGGTTCTTTTTGGAATTTGCAGTGCTGTACTTTTTGGCCAATCACTCTCCGGAAATTGGTATGGCACCTTAGATGTAATGGGTCAAAAACTCCCACTCGTTTTACACCTTACTGATAGTATGGGAACTTGGCAAGGTACCCTTGACAGTCCGAAACAAAATGCATTTGGGATTCCTATGAGTTCCATCGAAGTTAACGGAAAAAAATTGGCGTTTACCATCGATAAATTACACGCCTCTTATCAAGGAACGCTTTCCGACTCATTACTAATTAAGGGAGATTTCAAGCAAGGTGCATTCAAGGCCACACTCGATTTTAATCAACAAGAAATCCAACAGCAAGAAACAAAAAAACTTCAAGATCCTAAGGAGCCAATCCCCTATGTACAGGATGAAGTAACCATATATAACCGAACAGAAGATTTCAATTTAAGTGGTACACTGACTCATCCTGAACAAGACAAGTTGATCAAGACTCCCTGCGTTATTTTAATTACAGGAAGTGGTCCACAAGACCGTAACGAAGAGATTCTTGGTCATCGCCCGTTCTTAGTCTTAGCTGATCAATTAACGCGTTCAGGATATGGTGTTTTACGCATGGATGACCGGGGAACTGGAAAATCTGAGGGGGTGTTTAATGGCGCTACATCCAAAGACTTTGTAACAGACATCGAAGGAGCCATTGCGTTTGTCAAGACCTTATCCTATATCGATACCCAAAAAATTATCTTAATGGGACATAGTGAGGGGGGAATGATTGCCAACATGGTGGCAGCAAAACATCCTGAGGTTTATGGGGTAATCTCTCTCGCAGGCCCTGGGGTATTAGGTTCAGACCTTTTAAAAGAACAGCAAGTATTAATCTCAAAAGCAATGGGTGCATCGGAGAAAGAATTAAAACAAATTAAATCTTTTTCCGACTCATTTTATCCGCTATTAACCATGGATTCTATGCACCTTGTTAAGCAAAAAGCGGAATTGTTTCTTACCCAATTTGCTAAAGGAATTAAAAGAAAACAGCTTCGTGAAAGTGGTGTTAAAGATCGATCAACATGGGTCAAAATGAACTCAGATGCTTACATTAATCCGTGGATGATTTATTTCTTGAATTATAACCCAATGAGCGACCTCAAGCAACTAGACTGCCATTATTTAGCCCTCAATGGAACCACGGACCTACAAGTTCCATCGAAAATGAATTTAGAAGCGATTGCCACCTATTGCAATCCGAGTGCTGGAAAAATCAAAGAAATCAAAGCGCTTGACGGTTTAAATCACATGTTCCAACCTTCCGCCACCGGAAGTCCTAACGAATATGGATCAAATGAGATCACCTTCGACAACAAAGCAATTCAAGAAATTCTTAATTTTCTCGATAGAATAACGAAGTGATTTGTTCGGAAATTTCTTTCGTCTGTTGTTTGAGCATACACTCAAAATGACCTTTAGGACAGGTATTATGTCCAATCTTAGAGCACGGTCGACACGATAGATTTCTCACTTGTGCATGAAAAACTGGTGTTGATTGGTAAGGATACATGCCAAATTCAGGAACGGTATTTCCCCAAATACATACCATGGGTTTTTCATAAAAAGCCGCCAAGTGCATCAATCCCGTATCATTCGTTACCACCACGTTAGCCTTGGATATAACCAATGCGGCTTCTGTAAGGCTCGTTTTTCCAACCATTGAAATGAGCGAAGGAAAATGCGCTTGCAGTGAGCTGGCCAATACGTTCTCCTTGTCGCCTCCCAAAAGTATAATTGGCATATCAAGGCGTTCGATGGTTTCGATTAACTTACTTAATGGAAATTGTTTAGTTGAGAAGGTAGCGCCCAATACCCAAGCGACATAATTTGAGGGTAACGACTCAACCACATGGTTTATATTGTTGACCGCTAGCGTAACCGACGTAGGATTGACTTTGGCTGCTTGAGCATATCGTTCCACTACATGAACCTTAGGCATGGTATTCCATTTAAAGGAAGTTAGCAACCACTTTTGGAAATTCAATTTACGAAACCGATGCCATGACCCTTTCAACATAAGTGCTTGAAGTAAAAAGGTCCGTAAATTATTGTGTAAATCAATGACTAGATCATATCGTTCCCTTCTTAATTGCTTGGCTGTTTGAACAAGCGATTCTTGCAAAAAACGAGGATGTACCTTACCGGATAATAACTCCAATACTGATTTATTACTTGGTTTGGTTAAGAAATGAATTTCTGCAGACGGATACTTATGTTGTAAGGCCTCTACGACTGGGAATGTCAGTAATATATCTCCAATAGCACTAAACCGAATAACTAATATCTTCACCCTTTAAACATCAATTCAACAATCACTCCATGCCCTTTTTCACTGGATATACTCCCCTTAATACCTGCCATATCCATGCGATGTTTCATGTTTTGCATTCCTAAGCCTTCACTCATTCTATCCGTATCAAAACCAATTCCATTATCTACCACCTTTAAATTTATTTTCGAACCCTTTATTGGATTGATTTCTATGGTGATTTCAGATGCTTTAGAATGCTTTAATGCATTGTTTAATACCTCCTGAACTATTCGATACAAATTGAATCGATCTACATTTACAAAACTATCTTCATTAATTTGATCATCAATACGTAAGGTAAGTGTCACTTTACCGGTAGCGTTTATCCGATGAGCAAAACGCTCTAAGGCATTTAAAAATCCTTTATCTAAAGCGGGGGGTAATAAATTATACGCCATTTCCCTCAATTCTTGAATAGAACCTTGCAATAACTGCTTAATTTGGTCCAAGGCGCCCTCTTCCGCTGGAACGGGTGTTATATTCTGAAGCAATAAGTTTAACAACACTAACTGCTGACCAATTCCATCATGAAGTTCCCTCGCAATTTTCTTTTTTTCTCCTTCTTCTGCTTGTGCAATGATGTCATACTTACGCTGTTCAAAAAGTAACTCATCCGTTTTGTCAACCACCAAGGCAATATAGGCTTCTTTGTCCTCGGTTAACTGATTCAAAATAATTTGAGTAGATATCTCTTGCTCAGTTAACGTACGTTGCTTGTAATACCCCATCCATCGTGGACTATTATCTTCAGCTGATAGATTTTGTTCTGAAATAATAAAATCATTCAAGGATTTTCCAACGATTTCATTAGCCGCTGACGCATCAAATAAGGTAAGTGCCGCTTGATTACAAAATAAAATTTCATACGTGCTCACTGATAATTTCAACATCGGCAGTGGCGAATTATAAAAGAGGTCTTTATACTTTTTTTCTGATTCGGTAAGTTGAACTTGAAATGTTCGACGAAGGATCCCGTATTTAATGGTTTTATCAAGAACTCCCGCATTAATTTCATTTTTAAGCAAATAATCTTGTGCTCCTTTTGAAACAATTTCTAAGGAAAGTGCGCGGTTATCCATACCGGATAGCACGATAATCGTTGCTTCATCAAAAATTGCTTGGATACGGTCATAGGTGGCAATACCGGAGGAATCACGGATGTTCAAATCCAAAAGAATTACATCCGGCGTAAACTCTTCTTTAACTTCCATGGCATCGGCTATGGCATCAATAGACACGATGTCATATGAACTATAACCCAAAAGAACTAAGCGCTCTTGAAGCAGGCTCGCAAAAGAAAGATCATCTTCTACGATTAAAATATTTACATTTTCCATTCCCCTAAATTCTGGATAAAGACGCGATCTTTATCCGTAACTGCTTCTAAGTTATGAAGAAATTCGTTTCGATCTTCCTCCGGAATACAGTCCACTGGGAAGGTGAGTTGAAGCGACTGAATGTAATCAAAAAATAAGGTTTGTTGCGATAAACTAACTTTTCGTAATCCCGAAAAATATAATACAACCACTTCCCTGTCCGCAACAATAATGGCTTTTTTACTCAAGCCTACACCAAATCGAGGCAGGCCTATGATTAAGAAGAGTAAATTATCTATAGACGAGGCTAAGAACACTACCGAACAGAGGATGGCATCTTTTGAAAGGATATACAATGCCATACCCACTGCGGTCAATATTCCTGCCTCTAATAAGGTGTAGACAATAACCCGTTTTCTACGTTCATTACTTACCTTAGTACTAAATACAAAGCGATCGGTTTGGCTTACAGTGAATAGTGCAACCCACCTTCGAATGCTGCGATTAACCGCAAGAATTGCCATCAATAAGGCCAAGCCACCAAACATAAATTCCTTATAAGGTAAATTTGCGCCAGTAGTTCGGATAAACTCAAGAGGAAAATCGAATCCCACAAAAATGGCTAATGCCAGTGCTGGAAAAAATAGAACTAATAAAAATGAATTGGTAAGTCTATTCATTCGGCAGTTGTTTCATCCTCGTTTTTAACTTCGAAACTTGTTGCTGAATATCCTTAATTTTTTTGTCTACCTCAGCGCGCAAGGAGTCTGCTCCTTTAGAGCGTGCGAAAAAGGATAGATTGGTTTCCATTCGGTTTGCTTCCTGTTCTAACCGTTCAATCTGCTTACGGATGTCAAACCGTTCCTTTTGTAGCAATTTCGAACGTTCAGGTGATGCTTGAATGCTGTCCAATTTTGCAGTAAAAGCCATTTCCTCCTTTTCCTTTGCACTCACTGCCAACGACCCGTATCGCGCATCAAGTGCTCCTTTATATGCTGCATACACTTCATCCTTCTTGGCATGAGGCACCTGACCTATTTCTGAAAATTCAGCCGCCAGACTTCGTAAAGATTTTAAGGCTTCTGAACGGTCAGAGGTATCTAACTCCTGAATTCTTTGTACTAATTCTAATTTTAAGATTAGGTTCTGCTCACGGTCTTTTTCCGCAGACTGATTGGCTTCATCACGGGAATTAAAAAAGGCATCACATGCCCCTCTAAATTCTGCCCACAGGCGGTTTTCAGCCTTTCCAGTATTTCCGATTGCTTTCCAATCTTTTTGATAGCCGATGATTTTGTGAGAGCTGGTCTTCCAATCAGTAGAATCTTTCAGTGCATTCACTGCATCAATTAATGCTTTTTTCTTTTCAATAAGCCCGGAATAGGCCTCGTGCTGTGCTTTACTATATGATTTCTTCAATTCGAAAAAGCCGTCACATGCTGCCCGAAACGCTTTCCAAACCTCGTCGTTTTCTTTTCTTGATCCTGGGCCTATTTTTTTATAAGACTCCTGTACCGCCTTCAGTTGTTCCACAAGTTTATCCCAATCCTTATTGGATTTAGCTTCGCCTGCTGAAGTGTGTAAACCGAGGATTTCTTCTACCAAGGCACGTTTTGCTGCGATATTCTGTAAATATACCTGGCGTTGCGCCTCATAGTGTACATTGATTTTCTCATAAATCTGACGAACAGTTTCCCAATATTTTGGTTTAATTAATTCCCATTCTTCATTTTGAACTGGGCCAATGTCTTCCCATTCATCCTGCAACACGCGCAACTGTTGCTCCACCGATTTGATGTCTTCTTCCTCGTTCCGAAGTTGCTGTAGCTTGTGAAGGACCTTCTGTTTTAATTGTAAATTACGCTTATAATCATGGTCTTTTATTTCGCGATAAATTCGCATGGTATAAAAGAAAATCTCTAATAAACGTGCATATTCTTTTTGAATTCCATCCCGCTGATCTCTCGGAATATCTCCGATTTTTTTCCACGTTTCATGGATATTCTTATACGATTGAAACGCCGAAGCAATGTGCTCTTCCGACTCGATAATACGCTTCAATTCATCCAATAATCCTTTTTTTAATTTCAGATTTTCACGTTCCAAGGTATCTTTCAAGGAGATTTGCTGTTTTCGCTTCTCTTGAATGGCTTTATAGCGTGTGATGAATTCATTTTTAATATCGGCAAAGTCAATGGAGTCAATCGATTCTCCTTTTTCTGCAGCATCGAGCATAGCGATTTGTTGAACCCGCTCCGCTTCAATTAAGTGATCTTCGAAATTAATCTTCACTTCGTTAATTTCTCTACCAATTGCAATTAAATCCTCTTGTGATTCAAAGGCAATTAATTGTTCTAGTAAAAGACGTAGTTGTTCCATCTTACGCTAATTCAAATTGAGAAAGGGTATAAAATTCTTTGATACGTTCATCAAGTTCATTCTTCGTTAATTCTTCCAAGCGCTGTGTACCAAACTTCTCAACACAAAAAGAAGCTAAGGCGGAACCCGCGATAACTGCTTTTTTCAACGAATCAAAGGTTACATCCTCTTGTATGGAAAGGTATCCCATCAAGCCGCCAGCAAAGGTATCTCCTGCTCCGGTTGGATCAAATACTTCCTCGAGAGGTAATGCCGGCGCATAAAACACTTCATCCGCACTAAAGAGCAAGGCCCCGTGTTCTCCTTTTTTAATAATTACTAAGCGAGGACCTAAGTCCATGATGCGTTTGGCCGCCGTTTTAAGTGCATATTCTCCGGTTAATTGACGTGCTTCTTCATCGTTGACAATCAATAAATCCACCAATTTAAGGGTTTTGTGAAGTTCATCTAATGCGATATCCATCCAGAAATTCATGGTATCCATAGCGATTAATTTAGGCCGAACGGCCATTTGTTCAACCACCTTTCGCTGTACATCCGGACTTAAATTACCCAACATTAAAAAGGGTGCATTTCTGTATTCCATAGGAACAACGGGATCAAAGGTACCAAGTACATTTAATTCGGTCACCAAGGTGTCCCGACTATTCATGTCATTGTGGTATTTACCTGCCCAGAAAAATGTTTTTCCTCCCTCAGGTATTTGAATCCCACGAATATCAATTCCCCTATTGACCATTCCGTCAAGAACATCGGTAGGAAAATCTTCTCCCACTACAGAAACTAACGCTTGATTTCTATTAAAAAATGAAGCGGCAAGGGATATATATGTCCCTGCTCCTCCAACTATTTTGTCCGATTTTCCAAACGGAGTTTCAATGGCATCAAACGCCACACTTCCCACAGTTAATAATTGCATACAAATCTTTTTACAAAGATAGGAAAGCAAAGTGGGAATGGGAACAGGATTCGCTTAAATTATAAATCAAATTTAATCCCTTGTGCTAAGGGTAAACTATCAGAATAATTGATTGTATTTGTTTGACGACGCATATATATTTTCCAAGAATCTGAACCAGACTCTCTTCCACCACCGGTTTCTTTTTCACCTCCAAACGCTCCTCCGATTTCAGCGCCAGAAGTTCCAATGTTTACATTGGCGATGCCGCAATCTGAACCCGCTTGTGATAAAAAGGCTTCTGCTTCTTTCAAATCATTAGACATAATCGCAGAGGATAATCCCTGTGGGACACCGTTTTGAATGGCAATCGCTTGGTGTACATCTCCGCTATATTTCATTATATATAAGATCGGAGCAAAGGTCTCATGCTGAACAATCGCATAGTGATTTTCAGCTTCAATGATACAGGGCTTTACATAGCAACCCGTTTCATATCCGGCACCAGAAAGCACACCGCCTTCAACCAATACCTTTCCGCCTTCTTGAATTGCTTTTGAAATAGCCGACTCATACGCGGCAGCAGCTGCTGTATCAATTAAGGGGCCGACATGATTTGATTGATCTAATGGATTACCAATCTTCAATTGGCCGTAGGCATTTCGTAACGCTTCTTTTACTTTATCATATACAGATTCATGAATAATCAACCTTCGAGTAGAAGTACAGCGCTGACCAGCAGTACCTACTGCACCAAACACCGCGCCTGGAACCACCATTTTCAAATCCGCGGTTGGCGTAATGATAATTGCATTGTTTCCTCCTAACTCCAATAAAGAACGTCCTAACCTAGCACCCACAGCGGCACCCACGGATTTACCCATACGGGTAGAACCAGTAGCGGAAACCAATGGAACGCGAACATCCTCCGCCATCAGCTTGCCAATTTCTGGTCCACCAATCACCAGAGAAGAAACCCCATCCGGAACGTTATTCGCTTTGAACACTTGATTGGTGATGTATTGACATGCTAGGGCAGTAATTGGTGTTTTCTCAGATGGTTTCCATACACAAACGTCACCGCAAACCCAAGCTAAGGCAGCATTCCAACTCCAAACGGCTACTGGAAAATTAAATGCAGAAATTATTCCTACAATACCTAAAGGATGATATTGCTCATACATC
>Ga0208682_1000346_pt1 | contig 14282 bp, 10 predicted proteins | sample Colrivmeta156802_FD_187687 | JGI IMG/M metagenome (GOLD analysis project Ga0208682, IMG submission 187687) | Estuarine microbial communities from the Columbia River estuary - metaG 1568-02 (SPAdes) (version 2) | ecosystem: Environmental > Aquatic > Marine > Intertidal zone > Estuary | place...
CATTTGTTGTTTAATTCTAGCTTTAGCAGCTTCTATACTTAGGCCTGCTACTTTTATTTGACCCACATTGTCTACTTGAATTTTTCCTTCCTTACTTACGGTTAAATCGCTTGAATATTCTTGAACACCATACACCACTAATTTAATAACATCATTTGGCCCAATTTCATAATTTAAGGGTGTTGCAATTACTTTATTGGCAGCATTTCCTGTTGGATTTGAACTTGTTGTAAATAATTCTGAACCATAAACTAATAAATTTATTCCTCTATTATTATTTATAATTGCACTGTCTTTACTTTTTGATGTATTATCTGTACCAGTTTGTAAACTAATATCTCCTCTTTTTACAGATTTTGCCATCACTATACCAGTAATTCCATTTAACCTATCTTTTAATTTACTAAACTCTTCAGGTGACATACCTTTAGCTATTGCCTGTGATTCTACTTGATCAATGGTCAATCCAGACTGCTTTAGTTTTTGCTGAATAGCTGTAATTTGATTATCACTTAATGCATCAACTTTTAAAGTACTTAAATCACGCCCCCCAAGTGGGTCTTGAGCATAAATAGAAATACTAAAGGTCAGTAAAATGACAATAGTAATAATTGACTTAATTAATCTCATATGAAGTGTTTTTATTTGTATAATTTAAGTTTTTATAAAGCTTGCGCATTCTTAGTCACATTTTAATGTGTAAGATAGTATTAAACAAGGTTTTATAATTAAAAATAGTAATAATTTGGGGGATACGAAGATAGTATTTTCTACTTTATAAAACTACTTAAAAGCACCTTTCTAAAAACCTTTTTAACAACTTTAAATTAAGCTATCTTTGGCCTATATTTATATTGAAAATTGAATGGAATGAAGAAACAACAACAGTTTCTAAGAAATATTAGCTACACATTAGATATTATTATAATATTAATAGCCTATCTGGTTGCAAAAAAATTTAGATATAACATTGATTTACAATACTTTAGCTACCCTTTTTTCTTTTTGTCTATAGTTTTATGGTTTGTAATGTCTATTTTTTCTAAGATTTACTTTGAAAAAAGGTCTAATAAATTTGCAGAGGAAATGGTACAGATGATTTACCATTCCATCCTGTTTATAGTAAGTTTAAGCTCTGTATTATTTTTTCTAAATCTAAATCATAAATTCCCATCCAAATTCGTACTGGTTTTTGCTAATATTTTAACCTTTTTAGCCATTTTATCAAAATACGCCATTCGAAAAAAAATTCACGCTTATTTAAATAAAGGTATTTTTTATGACCAGGTATTATTAGTGGGGTCAACTAAGGCAGCAGAAGAATTTATTGATGCAGTAAAAAAATATTATTATTATGGATATAAATGTATTGGATATATTGATGAATTAGATCAATTAAAAAAAGAATGTGCCTATTTAGGAAACTTAAATGATTTACATACCATTCTTAGAACTACTGAAATTGATGAGGTTTTTATTGCACTTCCAACTGGTGAAAATGAAAAAATTCAAAATTGTATTGCAATTTGCGATGGATTAAATATTAAAGTACGAATACTGCCTAATTTAAGTGAATTTACCTCATCTTCAATTTATATTAATAATATAGGACTACTTCCAGTAGTTAATGTGGGAGATTTACCTTTAGATAAAAGAGAGAATAGACTTTTAAAAAGAATTTTTGATATTGTTTTCTCTTTATTATTTTTTATTTTATTGGGTAGTTTTATTTTCCCAATACTTGCTATTATTATAAAACTATCTTCTAAAGGGCCCATATTTTTTAAACAAGAAAGATGGGGATTGAATAATAAAAGAATTACTTGTTATAAGTTTCGTTCAATGTACAAAGAAAGTTCTGAAATTGATGAAGAAGGAAATTTTCAACAAGCTTTTAAGGACGACCCTCGCATAACACTTATTGGAAAAATCTTACGTAAAACCAATATGGATGAACTGCCTCAATTCTGGAATGTATTAATAGGGAATATGTCAGTAGTGGGGCCTAGGCCACATCCTACTCAATTAAATATTCAATCAATGGAATTGGTTGATAACTATATGTTAAGGCATATGGTAATACCAGGTATTACAGGGCTCGCCCAAGTAAATGGTTGTAGAGGAGAAACCAGAACTACAGAGGATATGCAAAAAAGAGTCAATTTTGATTTATATTATATTCAACGCTGGAATTTTTGGTTGGATTTGCAAATTATTATACAAACTGTAATTAATATTTTCAGGGGAGACCAGAATGCTTATTAATGCATTAAATAAAATTCATTGGAAAAAATATTTTTCATATTTCTTTTTATTTTAGCTTTTTTCATACAAGCAATTTCACAAAATGTATGGGATAATAATAATTCAGAAGTGCAGCCATTTTTGTATAGAATGGCACAGAAAGGCTTTATTGAATATAATGATTTAATTAAACCAATTAATAGAACAAGTGTTTTAAATTCACTAAATATTTTAAAACTGAAAGATTCAACACTTAGCATTGTAGAAAAAAAAGAACTTAATTTTTATTTACAAGAATATACTAGGCCTTTAATAGAACAAATTTCTTTATTTAAAAAAGACCAAAATAAAAGATGGAGAGCAGGTGCAATTATAGCAAATGATTTTGAATTTTATATAGACCCAATATTAGGCATAAATAATTTTTCAGGAACGAATAAAAATATAAGGCAATTAAGTAATGGTTTTGAATTATGGGGAACTGCTGGTAAAAATAAAAACTTAGGGTATCAAGTATATTACCGGGATTATACAGAAACGGGTACTCTAAATAATAACTTTAGAGAAGAGTCAGCTACTCCAGGTAATATTTTAATTGGTGCAAAATCTGATAATAAAATAAATTATACCGATATTAGAGCCAATATTAATTACAGCTTTAGAAAAGGAAATATTAGTTTGGGGAAAGATAATTTAATCTGGGGATATGGAGAAAATAGCAATATTGTATTATCTAATAAAGCACCATCTTATCCTTATATAAGATTAGATTATAAGCCTCTAAAATGGCTTAATTTTAACTATACTCATGCATGGTTAAATTCCAATATAGCCGATTCTAGTTTGTCATATTTTACAAATACAGGCAGAATTGGTAACGACTTTCGCTTGGTTTTTGTACAAAAGTACTTAGCTACCCATTCTATTGAAATAGAAGCCATGAAAGGCTTAAATATTGCAATTGGTGAGTCTATAGTATATAGCGATAAAATGGACCCTGGATTTTTAATACCAATTAGCTTATTTAAATTTTACGATAATAACAGAAGTAATTATTTAATTGAGGCGGGTTCTAATGGGCAGTATTTTTTATCTTTAAGTTCAAGAAATCAAATAAAAAATACTCATTTATATTCTACTTTATTTATTGATGAAATAAAAGTAAGCTCGATGTTTAACAAAACAGAGGGTCGTAATCAATTAGGATATAATTTAGGAGGGTCTATAACAGATGTATTTATTCCTTATCTGAGCATAGGTGCTGAATATACAAGGGTAAACCCATTTGTATATTCAAATTTAATCCCTGCTCAAAATTATACAAGTTATAATTATAGCCTAGGTGATTGGATGGGAAACAATTTTGACCGCGCTATTATATTTGCTAAATACACGCCTATAGCAAAATTAAAATTCGTAACACGTTATCAAAAAATACGAAAAGGCGGGCTTGGTTCAATTTACGAGCAGTATGCGGTACAACCACAACCATCATTTTTATTTGATTATATAAAAAATAGATCAGATATTTTTTTCCAAGCCAGGTATGAATATATCAACAATATTTATTTGACCAGCTCCATAACGCTAATGCGAACAAAATTAGCTAATGGTAATGTTCTTAAAGACAATACTTATCAGCTAGGAATTTCTGTTGGGCTTCCATAAGTATTTTCTATAAATAAAAGTCCTACAAAAGTCCAAAAAGGAAAGGCGCCCATGGGACCTTCAAAAAACACATCAAAGCTTCCATTAATTATAAAGGCTAGAAGAATAGATGTTATAGCCAAAGTTTTTCCTGCTAATTTTCTAGTAAATAAAGGTTTGAAAATTGATACCAACCAAATTATCCAAGCAATAAAAACTAAATAACCAAACCTTGCTAAAATGGTTAAATTAAAATTATGAGGAGATCTTAAATTTTCATCTGGATTTAAAATATCATTTCCAGCCAAACTCATCCCAAGTCCTTTCCCTACAAAAAAATGTTGAAGGGTAAAACTCTCGTTTACTAGTTTTGCCCACCACACTATTCTCCATACTTTATTGTTAGTTAAACTTCCATCAATATCACTACTTACTATGGATGTAAAATTATCTGCAATTTGAGTTAAGCTAATTGTTCTTCCTTGTGCATCTGCTTGAATATCAGCAGCAAGAAATAAACTCATACCAATTAATATTATAATAGGAACATATTTTAATAGTTTTCTAATAGAATCATTTAGAATTTTTTCCTTGGAAAAGAAAAAGAATGAAAATAAAGCAAGAATATAGGCAATACTTCCGGACCTAGTAAAGGCTAATAAAATTAAAATATTAATTACAATGAGAATTGTATTAGCAATCAACCATTTTCTTGAATATTTATCTGAATACAAAAACATTAAAATAGTACTAATTAATAAATGGACCGATTTATCTCCATTTTTATATATTATAATATTTTGATTGCCAAAAATATTAATAGGTGGTAAATAAAGAAATACAAAATAAAACAAAAAGAAATTTAAAAAAATAACTAAGGGAACCCACTTATAAATTTGTAATATTTTTTGCCATATATAATCATACTCATCTTTATATAAATATATTATAAAGGCAAACCAGGCATATTGAAAGGCTAAAGAGTCGCGAAAGACATTTAATAGAGAAAATTGAAATACTCCAAATAAAATATATAAAAAAGAAATAAGTATAAAAATAGATACTATAATTTGTTTTTTATCTACGCCAATTTCAAACCGCTTTCTATTAATAAATAAAATAAAAATACCAGCAACTAATAAAATTTCAGCCATATAAGAATAGGCTACACCTTTATTAAAAAATACATAAAGTAGTAATACTAAAAAATATAATTTTAAATAAGCTCTATTTAACAACTGCATGTAATAAATATTTTATTGACATTTGAAATTGTTGATTGTACTTATCTGAATATTTTGATGGTTCGTCATATACTGATCCATCGTCAATTCTAATCCACCTGTAATTTAAGGCATGGGTGTTTGTAAAACTAGCAGCTAATAATATATTTTTAATGGGCATAAGCTGTATTTCTAATCGTTGGGTCAAATCAACCCAATATCTATTATAATAACCATATCCATATGATGAATAGGGATTATAATAAACTGAATAATAAAAATCATTATTATACACGGTTCTTTCCACAAAAAATCCAATTTTATTATAACTTTTATTCCAACTTAAACTAATACTTTGGTTATTAGAACCAGGTCCAATAGAAGAACCCATTAATTGGCCATTATTAGAATAACCCTGTTTTACAATAGTACTTAAATACCAGCTATTAGGTTTGCCTCCCGCATAAGGGTACCCCTCATATAAAATATCTTTTGGATTCATTAATTGTAATTGGGTAAATTCTACATTTAAATTTAAATAGGAATTAAATAACTTTAAGGGAACTAATTTAGAAGCTCCAAATACAAAGGCAGGTCTCATCCTTTCTTTAAAAAATTTCCAGGGCCAAGGGGCTTCGTTCGGTAAACCCATTTCCCCGTAAAATTCTGCATGGTCTTCAGGCATCGCAAATCTAAAAACTATTGAACCAATTTCTTGTTTAGGAAGGTTCTTACTAAAAAAATTAATAGTTTCGCCTAATGCATTAGTTGCATTTCTATAAAACTGCCTTGAATAGGCGTAACCAATATAAAAATTTGGGACCCATTTAGGTTGATAGTTAATAGCAATTCCATCTATTTCACGTTCATCTAAATTTTTGAATACTTTACATGGTCTACAAGCATTCAATAATTCTTGGTCTATTTCGGTAAACCTTGTAGTATCTAATTTTCCTACAACGCCTGAAAATTCAAAACTACCTATATAAGTTTTTATGGGTTCAACTGTTTTAAAATAATAATGCTTAAACCCTGCTGCATTATTAGTAAAAATTAAACTATTCCTTTTGCCAGGTCCCCACCAAATATTTTCATTAGACAAGCCGGCCGCTATATATTTAAATTTTATTCCTACACGTGATTGACCTAATGTTGTTTCTTCAATTCTATCATAACCAAATTGTCTAAAATTATCAATATTATTTGCTACCATCCCAAAATACTTAAACATAAAATTTCCATCACCAGTATTACCAGGATAATACTCTTGTGTTAAATTTTGTACAGTAAGTTTTTCAGGTTGGTAATTTATATCAAAAAATAATAATTTTAAATTCACTCCTACGCTATATCTTTCTTGCCATCCTCTTGCAGGATACATATTGCCATCATTAAAGCTTATTGGCAATAAAGAATTATTTTGTTGATCAAAGTTAAAATTGACAAATTGAATTATATCTTTAGTAGTTCCTTTTAATTTGCTCTGTAAAAATTGGAAAGAACTATTAGATCTTATTAAAAAAGAATTATTTATAGCCTCATTACTATCATACAATAATTGCCTAGTTCTTTGGTAATCCATTAAATGGATATCATCATAAAAACTATTTTGAGCGATACTATTAAAATAGTAAAATAATAAAAATAATAAAAATAATAGCTTTTTAATTACCATAAATAAATAGTATTAAAAAATATATACATATTAGAAATATTATTTTTATTCTGCCATAAATAATTTTTAGAATTAACCCATTCCAAATTTAAATTAAATAAAATATTTCTATACTTCTGTTTTATATTAATACCATAAGCATAGTCATCCCAATTAGGGAGTCCTCCATTTGGATTAAGTAAATCAATCATTTTAAACCCTAAAGGATCATGTGCTATATGCTGAAATTTAATACCATATTTAGTCCAACTCTTATTCCAACTTATTTCAAAAGTTTGTAAGTTATTTCCAAAGCCACTTCCAGCGCCAATAATCTGATTTTCGTTAGTATAGCCATCAGTTATTGTACCATGCATATACCAATTTGCAGCATCTCTTTGTAAATAACTAGGTGTTTGAGCCATTCTTGTTCCTTCAAATTGAAAATTTAAAAATGAATTTTTACTTAAGGGCTGTATTTTTTTTATACCTAGAATTGAAGCGGATGAGTGAGAATTGTCTAGAGTCAAATCTCTTAAATTTGAAGAACCATCATTCCAACCATATTCAAAATAAATTTCTGCATTCTCCTTAGGAAAAACATATTTTGCAAAACCAGAGATTATTTGATCAATAGCTGCAGTATTATCTTGATAAACATTTCTAAATAATGGTTTTGTTGCAATCAAATAGTAATCAGTTAGTTTTTTACTTGGATTATTTTGAGTAGGTAATATAAAGGCTCTATTTGCACCTATATATAAATTCTTAAAAAATACTGGGCTGTATGTTATTGATAATAAATTTAAATACCTAGTATAAGAACCTACTTTAGCAGTTTTTAAATTTTTATTCTCAAACCCTTGCTTAGAATTTGTTGTTAATGTGCCGCCAATAATTGATATTTCAAAACTTCCAAATAATGTTTTTAATGGCCTATTAGTACCAGCACTGAAATAATTAAACCCTTGCGCATTATTAGACATTAATAAAGAGCTATATATACCTGGTCCTAACCATAAATTTTGAGAACTTAAGCCTAAGCTTATTGGACCTAAATCTATTCTTAAGCTTGATTGTCCAGATGTTAATTTTGATACCGCAGATGTTCTTTGACCCCATGAGCCTACTAAATCATAATAGGTGTTTATACCATTTGGTCCACTTGTCTCATACGGATCTGATGCTGTTTTAAAAAACTCTGGCCTTAAGGTTAAATGAATATTACGCCATCTCATATAAACACCTCCACTACCTACAAACTGGTAACCTTTGGAAAAACTTAATGGTCCATCGTTCCAACCATAGGGGTGATGTGAGTTATATTTTTGTAAAAAATTGATAGGAAGTAATTGAATATCCGAATGTTTTCTTTCAACTAAATGGCCATGGTTTTCAAATTCAGGGTCAATCATGGCAAGTATACTATCATAGCCTAATTTAGGGGTTAGTATATAGGGGCGAATAGTTAATGACTGTTCTGGCTGTAATTTACCTAGTAATTGTAAATCACGAATATTATCATCAAAATCATAATAGCCCACAGCCATGGGTATGCGTAATTTATTTTTAGGACCATCATAAGGAGTAGGGAGTAAATTCTGATACCATCTTTTAAAATTAGAGATAGGTTTTAGAGTATCACCCTGTTGCTCTTGTGCATTTAAATTTATACATAGTAAACTGCCTATAATTACCATATAAATGGATAAAAAATAGGTAGTTGTTTTTTGTACTTTTCTCACTGGTCAAAGATAAATATTAATAAGCAAAATTGATGCTTTCCCTACTTAAGATTTGATTTATAATTTGATATCTTTGAAACTCAATATGTTTAAACATTAATGAAAATTTCAGTAGCATTTATTGTATACAATGGCGCCCAGTATTTGCGCACACAGCTAGATTCTATACTAGCTCAAACACATAAAGTGGATGAAATTATTGTATACGATGATGCCTCTTCCGATAATACCAAAGAAATACTAGAGGAATATAAAAACAAACATCCCAATTTGTTTTTTATTCATTATAATACAGGGAACATAGGGCCTACAAAAAATATAGAAAAAGCTATACAGTCCTGCACAGGTGAATTAATTCTACTTGCAGACCAAGATGATTATTGGGAAGCCCATAAAGTTGAAGCTATTATTAAATACTTTGAGCAAAACCCAACTATGAATGGAGTATTTACAAATGGTTCATTAATAAATTCATATGGGGAATTAGATAATAAATATGCATTATGGGATGCAATGAGCTTTCCTTATAAAACCATTAAAAGTAAAAATGAACTAAATAATAATTTAAAATTATACATAAACACAGTAGAAAATTGTGTTACAGGTGCTACACTTGCCATTAGAAATAATTTAGCTTTTTTAAAGCAGCCCTTCCCTATTATTAAAAATTTAGTGCATGATAGATGGCTTGCAATTAATTTAGCAGAAAATAATAGTTTAGGCATTTTGGAAGAAAAATTAATTCGCTACAGAATTCACTCAGCCCAAGCTATTGGAGGAATGACCGAAAATATAGAAAAATATATTGAGCTAAACGCCAATTTATTAGAAGGTATACCCAATATAAATAATAGCATAAACAGTTTTAAAGACCTTCGATATATTTTAAATAAAATTGAAACTAATTTAGAAATTCAAAATGAAATTTCAAAAATAGAAAATAAGAGTTTTGATAATACGAACTATATAGCTATTTTAAAAAATAAGCATAAAATATATTTAGAATACAGTTTTGCAAAATGGCCAATACTTAGTGGCCTTAGAAAATTTAAAAAGCTGTTTATAGCTTAATAATTACAAGACTAGATTTTATCTAAAAAACCATTTAGGTATACTTTAAAATAACTGTTTTTAAGTATAAATAAATGGTAAATACAAAACCATATTAGCGATATAATTGAAATAGAAGTTAATACAATTATACTGTCTGCAATAATAGATTTAAATATAATTACAAATACTATATATGGCAATGCGCCCACTAATTGTTTTAAAAACATATTAGTAAGCCCCCCCACTTTGAAATACTTTTTTGTAAAATAGATAAAAGAAACCGATACCGATAATTCAGTAACTAATATAGTAATGGCTTCTCCCACTTCCATTAATGAAGGCACTAATAGTATAGAAAGCACAATACTTACCGACATACCTATAATGGCAGAATACAGTATCTGCCTGTCTTTGGCTAGGGCACTTAACACCTGAAAGCCAAATATAGAAGATAAACTTACTATTAAAATTAAAGGAGCGGTTATTTGAAGGGGAAGAATGGACCTATCAAAGTTTTGACTAAATAATACATGTACTATTTCCTTGGCACAAGAAATAAATATAACAATAGCAGGAATTGATAGGCTTACTAGTACAAAAAATACTTGTCGTATAAGCTCTCTAAATTTTTCTATTTGCTGGCTATGGTATAAATTAATTAAACTTGGAAATATAGCTACTGTTACAGCGCCAAATACTGCTATAATTAATTTATTTAATTTAAGCGCTGTTGAATAATAGCCCACACTTTCATTATTGGCTAAAAAACCTAATAAAATAGTATCTAATGAGAAGTAAATACTAATTGAAAATATAGTTAAGAAAATATATAATAGTGGTTTGATATGTTTTCTAAGGTCTAGATTAGAAAAGGTTTCTTTATTAAGTGAAATATGTTTACTTAAATTATTAAAATTAATAATGGCTAATAATACACTTAAGCCAAATTGCATTCTCATATAATTCACATAGTCAAATTGTGATTTAATAAGTACAAATACAAAAATGATAAAAAAGAAACGAATAACAAATTGTCTAATGGCAATAAACTTAAATTGGTTCATACCATTAAAAAACCATTCTAAATAAAATACTTGAAAAAAGAAATAGGCGATTGTCCAATAAAAAAGTACTTTTTCATTATTGAGTTGTGGTATAAAAAATACAGCACCTAAAAAAAGAAAGGATAGCCCTAGTGTACAAATTAAATTAATAGTAAAAATTTCAGCAAATATTTTAGTGCGTGCTTTAAGTTCGTTTTGCACTTTAGCAATTTCTCTAATACCATAAATAGGAATACCTAGTGCTGCTAACATTACAAAATACTTAGCTATACTTTCTGCAAAATTTAAAACACCAACATGCTCTGGGCCTAAAGTTCTTGCCAGATAAGGAAAAGTAATCAAAGGAAAAAATACCTGTGATATAGCAAGCAGCACATTATAAAAAACACTATTCTTTACAGACATGATTTAAAAGTACAAAAAAATAAGTGAACTAGCTATGAAAAATAAGCCTGTATCGTGTTTTTTATATTTAAGAAAAATATAAAAACTGCCTTTTTAGAACGTTTAAAAAATTTATCATTTCTTATATAGCTGCCCTCGTCCCAAGTAGTAATTATTTCCTTGGTAATGGTACCTAGTCTTATTTTACTAGGGTCAATAAACTGCTTGAATATATCAAATGGGGTAGAAATTTTTGCGCTTTGTTTTAATAAATACTGGGCAGTAGGTTTATTTAAAGAATAGCCATAAGTACAGTAAATGGTATGAAGTAAGGGCTCCCCAATAGTATACTTACCCTCAATTAGCTGGCCTTTGGACCTTTTTACCTTGGCATTTCCCTCCCAGGCACCCCAAAAAAAGAAGTCATACTGCTTAGATATAGGTTCAAAATAGGTTTTCAACAGCTCAAAATTGAGAATTTTACTATCCGATTCTAGGACCAAAAAATGCTCCTCATTATTGGTGGCGGCTTTTACAATTTGCCTTAAAATTCTTCGATGACCCAATAAACAGGCTACCTCGGTTGCCATTAGGGCCTTGCCCGTTCTTTCTTTGGATTTTTCTATAATAGCCTTTAAAAATGGAATATGAGTATTACTCGGATAAATTGACTCTGAAATAGTAAACTGCTTGAACTGTTGGCGCATAGCTTCTACCCTAGCTGTTCTATCCTTTTCTAAAGGAGAATACAAAATATAAGTATTGATTGCTGCTACCATAATGCTTACAAAAAACTAAAATTATAATGATCAAAGGTACCAAACCTATTATTTATTTGAGCATAGGGCGTCATAAACAATTGAGGATATCCATTAGGGTATAATATATAATGTGGCTTTTTTAATATATAGGCAAGATGAATGGGTAGGCTATCGGCCCCTAGAATTAATTCAGCATCTATTATTAATTGAATAAGCGTTTTGAAATTATCGTATACAACTTTATTATTTTTTGCTGATGCGCCCTTCTCATTAATAGTATTTGCGATTTCTGGTACTTGCTTAAAATAGGCAATTTCTAAAGTATAGCCTTTGCTTGCTATTTCATTTTCTAACTTATTAATTAATAAGCTAGGTATATTTTTTTTAGCTTGTCTTGTATCAGGAAATAATAAAACCTTTTTAGAATTTAGTTTATTATTTTCTGCTACTTGACCTTCTTCTTTTTGTAGTTCTTTACTTATATCTTGAATGTCAAAAAACTTTGCATAAGTAATATATACTGGCTCGGTGCTTATTATAGAATTAAAATAAAAGCCAGTAATGGCATTGAACAAATCTATTCTTTTATCTTGTTCGATATAATCGGTTCCATCAGTATTAGGGTTTTGCTTAACAAAATTTTTAATTTGTTTTAATTCATTCAGCGTATTTAAACTTAGTATATGCTTATTGGTAAATAAACTTAATTGAGTATTAGTTATACCAAAATCAATAAATTGAATTTGAATGCTGCTTAAATTAATAACTAAAGCAAGTTCTTGATACAGTGGCTGCAAGTGTTTGGAAGCAATTAAACTATACTTATTTTTTTGGGGGCTTTCTAATAGGGCTTGCAATAAAATTACAAAGTCTCCATAGGCCCTTAATAAAAATAGGCGGTGCATACTTAAAAATTAATTAGAGGTATACTTGTAAAGCGCATAGAAGAAAGAAAGCACAATACCTGAAGCAAGGCCAATTAACAAGAAATATAAAATTGGAGTTCGCTGGTCAAATAATGGGAATTTAGGAGAATCTAATACTTGTATAACAGGTGTTTGATTAATTAAAGATAATTTTAAGGTCTCTAAGTTTTTTGCCATCTCTGCATACATGGTATAGGCTACCGTTCTTTCTCTTGTAGTTTGTTCTATTGGTGTACTATTATTATAAGTGAATTTATTTTTATAGTTCTCTTTTCTATATTTCATTGCAGCATTTTCATTAACTAACTCTTCCATTACGGGAACAATTAATTGAGAAGATTTATTAGATATATTATTTATTATATTTAGTAAGGAGTCTGTCTTTTGCTGAATTTTATAAATGCTTCTTGATAAATTTCCTGTTTTAATATCTATATATAAATCGCTAGTTTGCTTTAATAATTCTTCTGCAAATACTTTTGAAAAAACTTGGTCACCTGATACTACTTCTAAGGTAATAATAGTGCTCTTCTTATTTTTCTTTTCAACATTTAAATCCTTATTAATTCTACTAAATAAAACATATAAAACACTATCCTGTTGAACTGTATGTTTTGCACCCCCTGAAAGTCCTGTAAAATTTAAAGATTTAACATTTATATTTTTACGCTCAAACTTACCTTGTAAATCTTCAACTTGAATATAGTAATCCGCAATGGTCTGTCCTTTTGAGGTTGCAGGCTCTTCCATTTTAGTTAGTAGTACCTTCTCAATTATGGCCCTTGATTTAATAATTTCTAATATATTATCCCCATCAAATAAACCGGCTCCTCCCCCTGTTAACCCACCTACGTCAATTCCAAACTGAGAGGCTAACCCCGATAAACCTCCACCGCCTTTGCCCGATTTATCTTCAACAATAAAAGTAGAAGTTGCCTTAAAAGTAGATGGCTGTAATTTACCATACAATAAACCTAAAGCACTGGTAATGAGTGTGATATACAATATGAGCTTATACTGGCTTATAAAATAGTTCAGAAAGCGCAGTATAACTGCCTTTAGCTCTGCATATTTTATGGTTTCTGTACCTGTATTTGTCATTTTCTAGTCTTTGTACTTGTCTTGTATATATCTAAGTGGTCGTCTATGCTTGAAATTGTATTACAAATATATAATAATTAATTGTGGTGGCCTATCTATAACTCATATCCACTATTTCCTTATACATGTTCTTCAACATCCCAGGCACCCTCTTTAATTTCTTAAATATAGATATGCCTCTATAATACCTTACTGCAATAATACGTTTCATAAAAGTTTCATCGAATAAACCTTTGTGTTTATTTATTAACTCAATAGATAAATTACGCAAATGATTAATGTTATCAAAGTTTGATTTTCCATCGGAATAAGTTCTATCTCCGGACTGCACTGGTCTGCAATGCTTAATTTGAATGGCATGCACCACCGCTGTGTTTTTCATATTATGAATAACCTGAAGTACAGGCATCATGTATAAGTCAATCCCTTGCCCAGTAATGGTTTCATTGAAGTAAGGACCGGCTGCTTTAAACAATTTTT